>Ga0181520_10000872_pt1 | contig 64998 bp, 49 predicted proteins | sample PEATcosm2014_Bin_29_FD_132451 | JGI IMG/M metagenome (GOLD analysis project Ga0181520, IMG submission 132451) | Peatland microbial communities from MTU Mesocosm Facility, Houghton, MI, USA - PEATcosm2014_Bin02_30_metaG | ecosystem: Environmental > Terrestrial > Soil > Wetlands > Peat | place...
ACTTCCTGCTGGACCAGGGCCGTATCGACATCGTGCCCGGCGCGCAGTTCAACGACACCGCCGCCATCCTGCGCATCTTCTCGCTGATGGCCACGCACGGCTACACCCTGTCGCAGGCCGCCGAAGACCGCATCACCGATGCGCTGCCCGCTCTGGCCATCCACATTCCCGAGGGCCCCTATCTCTGGAATGCCCTGCGCGAAGTGCTGCTTGGACCGCACGCGGCTCATGCGCTCAGGACCATGCACGCTCTTGGCGTCCTGGAGATGCTGATTCCCGAGTTCCATGGCATCGACGCCCTGGTCATCCGCGACAGCTATCACCGCTACACGGTCGACGAGCACACCTTCCTCACCATCGACAATGTGCACGGCCTGCGCACCCCCGTCAACGAACACGAGCAGCGTCTCGCCCAGCTATTGCCGGAAATCGACCGGCTCGACCTGTTCCTGTTGTCGCTGCTGCTGCACGATACCGGCAAGGCCCGCCGCACCGGGGAACACGCCACCCAGAGCGTCGAACTGGCCGAGGCCTTCCTGGCTCGCCTGGACTTCGACTCCGAGGAGCGCGAGGCCATCATCAAGCTGATTCGCCTTCACCTGGAGATGTCCGCCGCCCTGCGCCGCGACATCTTCGACATGGAAAACGTGCGCGGCTTTGCCGACAAGATCGGCAGCCCACAGTTGCTCAAGATGCTCACCCTGATGACCTTTGCCGACATCAAGGCCGTCAATCCCGAGGCGCTGACGCCGTGGAAGGCCGAGAATATCTGGCAGTTCTACATGGCCACCAGCAACTTCATGGACCGCTCGGTCGACGAGATTCGCTACCACGCCTCCATCGACCCTACGCTGCTGAACCGAATCCGCTCGATGGTGCAGCCTACGCAGTACGACGCCCTCAAGCACTTCCTCGAAGGCCTTCCCCAACGCTACCTGCAAACCCGCCTCCCCGAGCAGATCCGCAATCACTTCTACATGGCCCTCAACCTGGATAACGACAATGTCCAGCTCGACCTGCGCCCCAACCGTCAGCTCTTTGACCTGACCGTCATCACCCGAGACCGCACCCGGCTGTTTGCCGACGTGGCCGGCGCCCTGGCAGCCTGGGGCATGAATATCGTCAAGGCAGGCGCCTTCTCGAACGAAGCCGGCGTCATTGTCGACAGCTTCCACTTCACCGACGTCTTCCACACCTTGGAGCTCAATCCCAGCGAGAAAGACCGCTTCCTGGCCAATCTTCACGACGTGGTTTCGCAAAAAGTCTCGGTCGAGCAGTTGCTCGAAGCGCGCCGCCACATGAGCCACCCCTCCAACCTCAAGGTTGAGGTTGTTACCCGCATCCTATTCGACTCCGAGTCCTCCTCCCACTCCACGCTGATGCAGGTGATTGCGCAGGACGTGCCCGGACTGCTTCGCCAGATCGCCTTGAACCTCAGCAGCCACGAGTGCAACATCAAGGTGGCGCTGATCGACACCGAAGGCGAAACCGCCATCGATGTCTTCTACCTCACCAGCCACGGCGAAAAGCTGACAGAAGAAGCGCAGCAAGCCCTCGGCAAAGACCTCACCGCCGCGTTGGAAGCCATGCGCATGCCGTCGACGGCATAGCGCTCCAAGGGCTCGACAGCCTCCCTGTAGCAGCCCTTCGGTGAAGCAGAGGTTCACTGCGCAGGAAAACTCCAAAGTGCAAGCACGGCTTAGATCGTGCTTGCGCACGTCTCTCGGCTAGCGCACAATTACAGCTAAACTCGCATGATCGATTCCGATCTATCCGTCAGGCTACCTGGCGAGAACCGGACTTCGATCGCATTCGTTGAGAACGCCGGCCGAACCTTATGGGCAACCGATCTGTTGCCGCTTCCCCCGAACAAGGCCATTAGCTCTCTTGGATTTCGCTGCACGACCTTGTCCGGAAGGGAAAGTCTCTCCATGCGTCAATCGCTGCACGTCCCCTTTTCTATCTGTGTTTCTCCGTTCACCTGCTCCATGAACCTTGTGCGCCGCGGCCTCCGGGCGCTGGCCGTCCTGGCGGTGCTTTCCGCCCTCGGTGTGGCTCTTCAGGCGCAAACAGCCCGCATCGTGAATTCGAATGCCGGTACCGGCCATCTGCGCGTCTTGCCGAATCACTTGCCCCAATGGGCAAACGCCGCCAACGACGCGGGAATCGTGCCGGCCAATCAACCACTCGATCAAATGACCGTGGTGCTGGCCCGCTCACAGCAGCAGCAGCTAGACTTTGAGAAGTTTCTGGCCGACCAGCAAGACCCCGCCTCGCCGGTTTATCACCACTGGCTCACCCCAGCCGAGGTGGGCGTCCGTTTCGGGCCACGCACAGAAGATGTGTCCGCGGTGACCGGCTGGTTGAAGTCCCAAGGCCTGCAGGTGAACTGGGTCGCGCCCAGCGGCCTGTTCATCGGATTCGGCGGCACCGCCGGCGATCTGGCCCGTGCATTCCATACCAGCTTGCACACCTACAAAGTGAACGGCGTGGAGCGCCTGTCGGTCGAGTCCGACCCCATGATTCCGGAAGCGCTGGCACCGACCATCAAGGCTGTGCGAGGTCTCTACACCATCGAAGAGCGGCCGGCTCACCAGATGTCGGTGTTGCAGTCGGCTTCGCCGAACCTGGATGCCGGCAACGGGGTTCACTTCATGACGGACCGGGATTTTGCAACGATCTACGATGGGCCTTCCTACGGAGGAAACGGCATTACCATTGGCATTGTTGCACGCTCGCGAACCGATCCAGCCGACTTTGACAACTTCAAGAGCCTCACTTACTCCACCTTCGCCGATCCCACCGAGGTCATTCCCACCTCTTTCGGTGGCGTTGACCCGGGCCCAGCGCTGACCGCCCCACCGGTCGCCGGGGTCTCCATCGGAGATCAGAGCGAAGCCACACTTGACGTTCTGCGCGCCGGCGGTGTAGCCCCGGGTTCCAGCCTGCTGTTGGTAGCCGCCACCAGTGCCAGCGGAGGCATCGGAGTCGATGCCCAGTACCTGGTTCAGAGCACCCCGCTCCCCGCCCAGGTTATGACCATCAGCTTCGGCGCCTGCGAATCGGCTGGAGGGCCCTCCGGCGTCGACTTCTGGGATACGCTGTTTCAACAGGCCGCCGCCGAGGGTATCTCTTCCTTCGTTTCCTCCGGCGATGCCGGCGCCTCCGGATGCGACACGAACTTCAGTGCCCCGCCGGCATCGCCGCAGCCGAATAGCCCCAATTACATCTGTTCTTCGAGCTACGTCACCTGCGTCGGAGGAACGGAATTCGCCGACACCTCCAACCCCGCCACTTATTGGGGGCAATACAACAACGACGACTATTCCTCGGCCCTCGGCTACATCCCCGAAGGCGCTTGGAACGAGCCTCTGAATGGCAGCAACGCTCCTCAGGCGGCCTCTTCCGGGGGCGGTGTCAGCGCCATCATTCCAACTCCAGCTTGGCAAACGGGAACAGGTGTTCCCGCAGCCAGAACCGGGCGCTACACCCCGGATGTCTCCTTCTCTGCTTCGCAGCACGACGCGTATTTTGCATGCCTGGCGGCCAGCGGTGCCAGTTGTGTCTCCGATTCAAGCGGCGAGTTCGAATTCGTTGCCTTCTCCGGCACCTCGGCCACCGCCCCCGCCATGGCCGGGATCACTGCGCTCGTCGATTCGGGGTTTTCAGCTCCACAAGGAAACATGAATCCCGAGTTATACCAGATGGCGGTTAGTACACCGACTGCGTTTCACGACGTCACGGTCGCCACCAGCGGCGTCAGCAGTTGTGACATCGACACGCCCAGCATGTGCAATAACAGCCTCCCTTCGTCTACCGCGCTGACCGGCGGACAGCCAGGCTATCTGGTGACCCCCGGATTCGATCTGGCCACTGGTCTTGGTTCGCTTGACATAGAGAATTTCCTCAGCAGCCGCGCCAGGCAACTGATCACTCCAACGGTCACGATCACTCCGGCACAGATCACCAACATCGTCCCGATGCAGTCTTTGAGCGTCACGATTTCCGTGGCCGGCAACTCCAGCGGCACAACCCCGACTGGTTCAGTCTTTCTTTCCGTCGGTTCCCTTATAGACTCCTCAATCGCTTACATCTCCCCGTCCGCAGCCTTGGTGAATGGCAGTGCAACGATCGTCATCCCAACCGGGAATCTCCGCGCCGATAAAGCCGACTACTCGGTCCAAGCCAAATACACACCCGATGCCGCCAGCGTACTCACCTACGCCGGAGCAAACAACGACCAGTGGATCTATGTAAAAGGGCTCGATCCCGGCGACGTGCAAACACTGTCCACAACCAGCCTCTCGACCACGCAGCCTCTTACGGTTTCGATTGCGCTCGCCGGCGTCAGCGGCTACCCGGCTCCCACAGGGTCATTCAGTGTCGAGGGAGGGGACTCTCTGGGAGCCATCTATAACTCGACGTCCACACCCGTCGTGGGCGGCCAAGCTGCGCTCACCATTCCCGCCGGCGATCTTGTGACGGGAAACGACGTGATCAACGGCACGTACACGCCGGACACTGCCGCAGGCGCTTACTACACCGGCTCCACGGTTACAACCAACATCACCGTCACCTCTCCGGCAACGCTCACGCCCACAGTAACGTTGACCCCATCTCAATCCACCGTCATGGGAATCCAACAGTTCACTGTGACAATCGTCGTCAACGGGGGAAGCGGCAACCCAATGCCCACTGGTACAGTGACGCTGACGTGCGGCGCTTCTTATGGCATGATTTTCCCCGAACCCCTCAGCGGCGGCAGTGTAACCTTTAATGTCTCGGGCCAAGACCTGTTTTTTGGGGGACCGGTCGTCCTGACCGCCGCCTACACGCCCGACCCGGCAAGCATTTCAATCTACAAGCCCTCTTCCGGATCCGTTACGGTCACCTACTTTCCGATGGCTACTCCAACTGTCACAGTGGTTCCCTCCTCAGCCAATATCACCACGGCACAGGCGATCACGGTCGCCGTTACAGTGAGCGGCCCAAGCGGCGAACCGACGCCCACGGGCACGGTGACACTCTATGGCAGTGGCTTCAACGCCAGTTATATGCCTCTGGCCGGAGGCACGGTCACAGTCCCCATTCCGGCTGGAACGCTGGTTGTGGGAACCGACCAGTTGTATGTCATCTATTCCCCGGACACTACAGGCTCGACCTTCTACTCCCAAGGATTCGTCTCGACCACGATCACAGTAACCACCCCGCTGGTCCCCAAGTTCACCATCACCGGCAGCCCCTTGACGGTAGTCCCGGGCGCAACCACGGGGAATACAATGCAGATCGCTATCGCGTCTTCCGGGGGATTCACCGGCAGCGTAGCGCTGAGCGCCATCATTGTCACCAGCCCGGCCGGGGCAACTGTTCCCACACTCAGTTTCGGGGCCACCACACCGGTGAGCGTGGCCGCTGGCGCGACTGCCAATGCAACTCTCACCGTAACCACCACGGCCCCGACCAGCGCGGCACTGCACCCGCCCACGCGGCCTGGTATTCCCTGGTATCCCGCGGGCAGCTTCACTTTGGCCTGCTTGATTTTGTTTGGCATCCCTGCCCGGCGGCGCAATCTGCGCTCGATGCTCGGCATGGCGCTCCTTCTGACAGCGCTGGCCGGCGGAGTCCTGGCTTGTGGTGGAGGCGGCAATAGCGGCGGAAGCGGAGGTGGCGGAAGTACGACAGTCACCGGAACGACCGCCGGAACCTACTCCATCAACATTTCCGGCATTTCGGGTTCCGAAGCTGAGTCGGCCACGATCACCCTCATCGTCCAATAGTCGGGGCCTTGGGAACAAGGCCGTACCCCCTCCCAGGGGTACGGCTTTCTTCTGCGCTCCAACTACGCTCTGCCCGGCACCACCATGTCGATCATGCTCACTTGGCCTGCACGTTCACCGGGTCCTTCACGGCGATCTCATTGGAGTGCGGCGGCACCGTCACCTGGACGCCCTTGGCCAGGTAACGCGCAAGAGCCTCGGGGTGCGCCCACTCCAGCGTCCATCCCTCCTGCACCGCCACCAGCGTGTATTGGCCAGCGGGAACATGACTGAATTCGAAGCTGCCGTCGGAGTCGCTTTGATACCCGCGGCATCTCTCCTTGCCCGCCGACGGGCTTGTCGGCACCAGCATGACCAGCACGCCGGACGCCGGCTTGTCCTCCAGCTTCGCGAAACCGCCGATTGACGCCGTGACCTCCGTCACCCTGGCCGTCAGCGTCACCGGTTCCCCGCCCACCTTCAAGAACCGCCCGGGAACGACGGCCCCGTTGACGCTGAGGTGACTCACGGATTGGAAAACGCCGGCCGCGTTGGCAGCCACCTCGTAGGTCCCGGGGCGCACCGATTCGATCTTGAAGGAGCCGTCCGCGTCTGGCCGCGCATTGTAGTGGTCGGTGCCCTGCTGTGGCACCAGGGAAATGTTCAGGCCGGTGGGCAGAGCGCCGTCGCCCGCCGCACTAATCTTTCCGGAAACTTCCGCCAGCACAGTGGCCGAGGAAACATCCAGATTGACTTGATCGGAGGTGGCGTCCAGCGCCACGGAACGTACCGATTGCGCTTGACCGCCGCTCCGCAGATCCATATCGTATCGGCCCGGCGCAACGCCACCGAGTTCGAGCATGGCGGGGCCACTATCGCGACCGCTGTTGCGCATCTGGTACATGGGGGCTGCCTGTACGTAATCCATGGTTCCGAAAATCTCTTGTCGCAGTTGAGGAAAGACAAACGGCTGATTCGCGCCTGGTGCGGGAATCTGAATCGAGATATGCACGGCCGGCACTGGGTGCATGGTCAGATTGACCCTCATGCGTTCGCCGGCAGCGACAACAATCGGTTCGGCCGCAGTGTCTGTGGTGGCGTCTGGATAATAGGTCACCGCGTAAGCCACATCCAGGGGCGAGCGCCGACTCTCGATGGCCTTGCCCTGGGAATCGCGCGGCTGCAGGTGGGTTGCATACCAGGGCACTCCGCTGATTGACAGGTAATAGCTGCCGGGAGCCAGCCGGGATATCTCGTAGTTGCCCCCGCCGTCGCTCATGGTGCCGTTGCCCCGCAACATCTTCCCGGTGCCGGCAGGGTCGGGCCGGTAGAGATTGATCCGGGCCTGAGGAACCGGATCGCCGGAGTCGTCGGTGACCGTGCCGAAGAGCACAGCCTGCGGCTCGAGCATGATTTTCAGGCCGGTTGACTCCAATCCTTCGCCGGTGACAACCGCGGTTGAAAAGCCCCCAGGATGCTCTTCAAAAGCTGCTCCAATGTAGCCCCGCCGCGAGGCCCACAAGGTGTATTTGCCGTCGGCCAGTTGCGGGAAAGCGAATCGCCCCTCTGTATCGGTCTGCACCTGGTCGGGATTCCTTCGCGCTTTGGGCTTGCCAAGCGAGACGGTCGCCCCTGCAATCGGCAAGCCGGTTACCGCGTTCACCACAGCGCCGCTGATGGTCCGCCCCGCGGCTGGTGCCGCTTGCGGAAGCACCGCTGCCGGCACGATGCAGGCAAGAATCGCGAGGCCAGCCAATCGAGCAGCTTTGAGGCGCTTCATCGCGTTCCTTCTTCGCCGGCAGTCTTCACCATGTCAAGTTGCACTGTTGCCGTTCCGCCTGCCTCCACCGTCACCGTCTGGCCGCCGCCGGTCAGACGGGCCAAAGCTTGTTGATCCTCCATATCGATTTCCTGCGGCTGATCGAAAGCCACCACCCGATACGGCCCTGGCGCCAGGTTGCCAAAAACGACGGCGCTTCCTCCCGATGAAACCGACATGGGGATTTGAGCTGGATTAGCAAATTGTGGGATGGCATAGGCATACACCATGCTCGTCTCGCCCACGTCCTGCCCGGGAACGGAACTTCCCAAAGCGCCAGTCCGGACAGTTCCGCGGATGGATCCTCCATCGTCGCGCAGCGTGACTTCGATGGGTGGGGTGGTGTCCCCTGCCCCCACCACCAAGGGATCCCGCGCCAGGTCGACTGCTCCGCTGCGAATCGAAGCCACATAGCCCTGAAACGCGAAAGTCTGCACCCGGTAGGTGCCCGGCGCCACATCGTTCATCTCAAAGAGATTATGGTCGGCCGAGCCTGGCACCGCTTGCACTGCCCCCCCGGATTGAAAAGTGTTTGAATCCAACGGAACCAGGCTCATGTTCATGCCCGGCCCGGTGTCACCGGCCGAGCCTCCCAAACCGACTGTTTGCACCACCCCGTTCTTGTCCCCGGTGAACTCCTTCTGTATTTCAACCTGAATCGGACGCAGCGGCGACTCTACCAGGCTGAGACCCAGCACCGGTCCACCCGCCACCTGGAAGTCCAAACGGCCATAGCTCGAGGTTTTGCCCCTGACGTTGATTTCGGCGGTGTAATGGCCATTCGGCAAGTTGACCTCTGTGGTGTTGAGCGTCGCGTTCCATCGAGGAATAATCCCGCTGCCGCCGTGGCCGCTCGCTTCGCGGATCATGACGCCCGCCGGCTGCCCGTGCGCATGATTGCTCACCCCAATCGACACCGGGTAAAAAGGCTGACGGGTGAGCGGAAATTCGACCTCGACCTGCTGGCCGGGAGAAACCGTCACGGAGCCCGCAGCCGATAGATCGGTAACTCCGGGGTAACACGTAGCTGGATAACCGTACGTGGTTTTTGCCGACGCCGCGGGGGCCCATTCGTCCTGCGATACCTGCGTGCAAAGCAGGTAAGAGCCGGGCGCTTCGACATTTTCGATGTGAAACATGCCCTCGCTGTCGGTCATGTGCATGCCTTGCCACTGCCAGATGGCATGGCCATTGAACACCTGCTTGTGCATGGCTATGACCCGGATCTGATCGGCATCTTCGCCGCCTGCAACCAAGACGTGTCCGGTTATTGTGGCATCGGGAGTCAGGTAGAAGGTGAGTTCAGGCATGTTCGCGCCCACCTTTACGGAGTGTGCGCGCACCATTCCGATCCGGTTGGCGCCAAAGCCGGGTCGCTTCACAAGGATCTGCGTGGTTCCCTCGGAGAGATTCAACTCGAAGCGGCCATCGTTGTCGGTCAATACTGCGTCTTCCTGGCCATTCACCAGAGCGCGCGCTATCGGCCGATGAGTGATGCTGTTCAAGACCACGCCGCGCACGGGATAAGTGGCAACCGTGTCCTGGGTTCGGCAAACAGCCGAGGTGCTCAGGATCCACAGCACCGCCGCGACCGGAAACCAACTCCGTTTCAAGACAGAAAGCATCTGAACAATCCTTCGCCGCCATTGTCCGCGACTTGGCCAGGAATTTCAAACTGCTGACTTGGCCCGAAGATAACTGGAACCCAGCAGTTGGACGATTCGGCGCCCAGCTTGGGAAGCACCTTGCGTGCGCAAAGTCTCGGCCGGCCTACCGTTTACCCGCATTCCGCCAGCCCGAAGCCCGGGTGCCCCGTGCACTTTGCGCAATGGGTGGGAAACCACAAAGCCCTATCTTCAGAAAGCGGGCAGAAACACCACGGGCCATGCGGATGGGATTCATCCCATCCGCATGGCCCTAGATTTGTTCGTGCCACCAGATCGCGTCAGGGAACAGCTTGCCTAGTCGATGAACTCGACTTCGGGCTTGACGGTGATGATTCCTTTTTCGTAGCCCATGTCCAGCAGCTTGCGAATCGCCGCGCGGCCGTCCGCTCCGTAGTCCAGGGTGCGGTCGTTCACATACATGCTCACAAAGCGGTTGGCCAGCCGCGAATCCAGGTCGCGGGCAAACTGCATGGCGTATTCCAGCGCCGGTTCGCGATGGTCCAGCGCATGTTGAATGCTGTCATGCACCGCCTTGGTGACGATCTTCATGCGGTCGGCGCCCAGCGAGCGCTTGATGGCGTTGCCGCCCAGAGGCAGCACTAGCCCGGTCGTCTCGCGCCACCAGACACCCAGATCCAGAACCTTGTAGAGGCCGCTGGAGGAGTAGGTAAGCTGGCCTTCGTGAATAATCAGGCCGGCGTCGAAGTTGCCGGCCAGAATCTCGGGGATAATGCGATCGAAGGGTACCGTCACCGTCTCAATGGCCGGATTGAAGATCTTCAGGCCCAGATAAGCGGTGGTCAGGTTGCCCGGCACGGCGACCTTCATGCGTCCCAGGTCGTCGGTGTGGATCGGGTTCCTGGACACAACCATGGGGCCGTAGCCCTCGCCCACGCTGCCCCCGCATCCCATCAGCGCGTAGTTCTGCTGCAGATAGGGGTAGGCGTGAAAGCTGATGGCCGTCACGTCATAGAAGGCTTCGTCCAGCGCGCGGCGATTCAGCGTTTCAATATCGCACAGGGTGTGAGAAAAACGATAGCCCGGCACGCGGACCTTGTTCGTGGCCAACCCGTAAAACATGAAAGCGTCATCGGAATCGGGACTGTGTGCAATGGAAACATCCAGCAGAGCGTTGGGGCTGGCAACTTCGGTTTGAGGGGTGGTCACTTTGGGGAGATTCCTTTCAACATGAGACGATGACGGCTTGATGGAACGTTGGATGCGGCCTGGAAACTAAGACGTTTGGCGACGCAAACGCCGGAAACCGGTGGCTAGAGCGGCGGCGGCGGCCACTTTGAGAGCATCGCCGGGCAGGAAGGGCAGCACGGTAACCGTCAGCAGCGACGACGCCGGAATATGTGTCCAGACGCCCAACCACATGGCGCCACCAAACAAGATCACCAGGCTTCCGGCGGCGGCGCTCAAGACAGCCGCGGAATAGCCGCGCGTGGTTCGGCGCAACAGCATAGCGACCACGAAGCAGGCCAGCGGATAGGAAAGCAGATACCCCCCGGTCGGCCCTAGCAGGTGAGCCAAGCCACCGATGCCGGCGGTTGGTGCAAACACGGGCAGGCCCAGGGCGCCTTCCATGAGATAGGCCCCCAGCGTGGCCGCAGCCAGCCGCGGCGTCAGCAGCAGGCCCAGCACCAGCACGGCAAACGGCGCCATGGAGAGCGGTACGGGCGTAAAGGACAGCGGCAAAGCCAGATGCGCGCAGGCTGCCACGAAGGCGCTACCAGCAAGCGCAATGCCGCAAACCCGCATCCATGCGGATGCGCGCAGCGAGGGAAGTGCCGCCGGGATCAGTTCTACGGAGAGTTGTTTGCTCAAAAAAGTTCCTTCAGATTTCGATTTCCACGTCGGATTCCTCGGCCGGATCGAGGATTTCGCCCTGCATCGCTGGGATTGCGGCGGCCGGTACACGCCCCAGTTGTGCCCGCTGCACCCAAATGTGGCGCGCCACGCCTGCCGCCGCAAAAAGCAGCGCACCGAGCGAGACGAGAAGTCCAATCATTAACCAGCGCATCGCAGCAAACTAGGCCAAGAATACCAGACGCCCTGCATCCTCGATGCGAATTTAGAAGCTCGGCCTGTGGGTAACCGATTTGACACGGCAAACCAGGCGTGCCGAACCGGTTCCGGGGGCTCCTCGGCCCACTGGATCGCTCAATCTGTCCCGTGAAACAATGGTGTGCATGGCTTTTCCCCAAAACGACGCACTTGGCCTTTACCTTTCCATCCCTTTTTGCCGCTCCAAATGCACCTATTGCAACTTCGCCTCCGGCGTTTACCCAGCCAGCGACCACGCCCGCTACGTCGATCGCCTGATAGAGGACATGGCAGCAGCCCCAGCCTGGGCGGCAAACCTGGGTGTCGAGGTGCCCCGCCGCGTCGACACCGTCTACCTTGGCGGAGGCACCCCCAGTCTGCTTGCCCCCACATTGCTCGCCCGCCTCTTCGCCGCCATGCGCGCGGCCTTTCAATTTGACCCCGACGCCGAAATCACCGTCGAATGCGCCCCGGGCCAGATCGCCGACGAAACCCTCGCGGCCCTGGTCATTGCAGGCGTGAACCGCGTCAGCCTGGGCGTCCAGTCGTTCATCGACCGCGAAGCCCACCGCAGCGGCCGTCTGCACAGCCGGGCGATTGTGGAAGACGATCTCGGCCGCCTGCGCCGGGCCGGCATCGCGAACATCAATGTGGACCTGATCGCCGGCCTGGCCGGGCAAACCTTTGCTTCCTGGGACGAGTCCCTGGCCTCGTTGGCCGCTTGCGCCGTTCCCCACGCCAGCGTCTACATGTTCGAGGTGGACGAGGATTCGCGCCTGGGCCGCGAATTGCTCGATGGCGGCAAACGCTACCACGCAGACCTTGTGCCCACCGACGACGCCATGGCCCAGATGTACTCGACTGCCATTGCCCGTCTCGATGAGGCAGGCCTGGCGCAATACGAGATCTCCAACTTTTGCCGGCCGGGCGCAGCCTCGCGTCACAACATGCGCTACTGGCAGCGGCGGCCCTATCTGGGCCTCGGCCTCGACGCCTCGTCGGCGCTCTTCGCCTCGGCGCCACAGGCGGCAGACTCTTCGTGCCAAGGCAAGGACGCGGAAGCCTACCTGCTGCGCACCAAGACCTGCGACGACCTCAAGGCCTACCTGGCCGGCCCCGAACCGGTGGAAACAGCCTGGCTCTCGCCCGCGCGGCAGTACGAGGAGGCCTGGTTCCTCGGCCTGCGTCTCAACCAGGGCGTCGACCTGGCCGCATTGGCCCAGGAGTTCGGCCCGGAATCGCAGGCTGCAGCCCTGGAGGTCGTCGACCGGCTCGCTGCGGACGATCTGCTGGTCTCCGACGGCTGCGTGGTGCGCCTCACACCGCAGGGCCAATTGCTCTCCAACGACGTGTTTCAGGAGTTCCTTGGCCTGGGCGTCGAAACGGCCGCAAGGTAAAGCTCCTGCCTTGAAGGTTGCGGAAAATCCCGCTTCTTGAGCAGAGAACCGCTTCCGGCTTGCCGTTGACTCAGTGCTTCGATTTTAAGCGGTTTCTGCGCGAAATGCCTCGTTGTCGCTACCTCGGAAGCAGCGCCACTTTGGAGTTCCCAAAGGCAACCGCAGATCCTTTGCTGCGGCTCAGGATGACAGGGCTGCGGGTTGAAGACGATGGAGCCGGACTGGTATGGAGATCGTATGTCGGCAAACCCTCGATGACCACCCGGTCAACATGGCTGCGGGCGCCAAAAAACCTATGGGCATAGCGGCCACTTTCGCAAATCTCTCCTCAAAATGTGACAAGGACGCTTGACATAATCCACCTTCATAAGTAAAGTGAAGTTGTCACAAAGTAAAGGAGGCCAATCATGTTCGGCTGCTCGACAAACAACCCCGCTGTCCGTCGCTACCTTTGGCGCTTCGCCTGGGCCATGTTCTTCTACGTCGTTTGCCTCATCGGGTCGATTCTGGCCTTCGTTCACCTGCACCCTACCGGAGTTGTGGCCTATGGTCTGGCCGTACTGCCCGCCCTGCCCATGATCGGGATGACGGTCGTGGTGGGCCTCTACCTGTCTGAAGAGAAAGACGAATTCCAGCGCAATATGACGATTCAGGCTCTGCTGGGCGGCATCGGCGGCACGCTTTCGGTGGTCAGCGTGTGGGGCTTCCTGGAGAGCTTTGTCCATATCCGTCATTTGGATCTCATCCAGGTCTACCCGATGTTCTGGATGTTCGTATTCTTTTCCGTGGTGGTGGTGAGGCTGCGGTACAGATGAAAAACCGCCTCAGAGTTCTACGCGCGGAACGGAACTGGTCGCAGGCCGATTTGGCCGACCGGCTGGAAGTGTCGCGGCAATCGGTCAACGCCATCGAGACCGGCAAGTTCGACCCCAGTTTGCCCCTGGCATTCAAGTTGGCGCGGTTGTTTGAGACCACCATTGAAGGCATCTTCTCCGAGGAGAGCTGACCGGGGCGGTGAAACCCAGAACTGCGGATCCCAGGTCTCAATTCGAGATCTGGGGCGCCCGGCCAGCGTTGGGGTTGCCGGTTTCCCGGGTCCCCAAATGCGAAGGACCCGGGGCACCCGCCTTCAGTTGCGCGATTCGGCTGTCTTATCCTCAACTGAAGAGGAAATCTGTGATCGAACGAGGACTGTGCGAAGAGATGTTGGCGGTGGCTCTTGAAGAAGCGCGCATCGGTTTGGCCGAGGGCGGCATTCCCATCGGCGCCGCTGTCTTTACCAAGACTGGGGAGTTGGTCAGCCGGGGCCACAATCGCCGCGTGCAGCAGGGCGACCCCAGCGTCCACGGCGAAACCGATGCGTTTCGGCGCGCAGGCCGGCAGCGCAGCTATCGCGACCTGGTGATGGTCACCACGCTGGCCCCGTGCTGGTATTGCAGCGGCCTGGTGCGCCAGTTCCGCTTCGGCACGGTGATCGTGGGCGAGAGCCGCACCTTCGCGGGCGGACTCGACTGGCTGCGCGAACACGGCGTCGACGTCGTCGACCTCGACAACAGCGATTGCCGCGAGTTACTTGAGGGCTTCATCGCCGCCCATCCCGACGTCTGGAATGAGGACATCGGCGAGGAGTAGCCGGTGTCGGGTCGCCTAAGTCTATCGAACGACGAAATCGACTGCAGATCTCTCTGCTCCGCTGAAAAGCGCCTCACTCGGGATGACAGTGCTTGTTTTAGTGACGAGACTTTTCTAGTGGCGTGAACCCAGGGCTGCGTCAGCGGCAACTGACCACTGATCACTGACCACTGGTCACTGACAACTGAGCCCTGTTTCACTCCGGCTTTATGGAGAAGCGCATGGTCTCGAAGTCGAAGGTGTAGGCGCGCAACTGGTCAAGCGCGTCGATGCCCAGGATGCCGTACACATCGTCGAGCGCGGCCGAGCCCAGCGGCTGCGTGAGCACCTGCAGATAGTGCAGATGCACGGTGTTCGCACCCACCACCAGCGGCACCGATTCAGCCAGGTAGGCCGGCTCCGGGGGCCGCGTGTCCGCGCCGGGAAGCTCGAACAGCTCCATCTTCTTGCCGGCGAAGTCGCCGCTATGCTCTTCGTAGTAGCGGCTGGTCATATAAGTCTGCTGGCCGCCCGCATCGATGCCCGCCATGCGCTCGTCGCCCGGCTTGCCCAGCGCCACAATCATCTGGTCGCCATCGAAAAAGAAGCGCGTACCCTGCGGCGGCGGGGCGGTTGGCGAAGCAGTCGGCTTGCCTGTCCGAGGCTGCAACTGGAGGCTATACTCGTCGGTAATCGTCATACTACCGAGCGGCGACAGCGCCGGATAGCCCAGCACGCCCTGCACCTGGTGGCGCGTCTTGGGAAAGTAATAGTCCCCGTCCTCGAAGACGAAGGCGGTCATGTTGTGAAAGGTGATGCGCCCGCCCAGCGTGAAGCGCGGAATCACCGTCACATGCACCAGCATCTTGCGCCCGGTCAGCGTGCGGATGGTGGCGGACTCATCGGAGACCTTCAGGCCCACTTCCCTGCACAGCGAGCGCGCAATCAGGTTGAACGGCGCCGTGGGGTCCAGCATCCAGCTATGCGGCCGCGCATCCACAAACACCGGCACGTCGAAAAGCCCCAGCGGGTTCTTGCTGAGTTGCAAAGTGAACGGGTCGAAGGGGTCCACCGTCATGGGCGGATTGGCCGCGGCCAAAGGCAGCAGCTTCAGAGGCAGTTCGATCTCGTCTTTCTCGTCGGCGCTGAGTTGGCCGTTCAGGCGGGCATCGAGCGTTTGGTAAGCAGCCGCGGCCTTGGCCAGGTCGCCGGCGCGCAGATAGTCCTCTGCCAGCGCCTTGCGCAGCAGCTTTTCATGAGCTTTATTGCCGCTGGCCGTCACCACGTCGACCAACGGCTCCAGAATCTGGATGGAACCCTTGAGGTCATTGTTGCGGTTGGCCAGGATGCCGCGATAGAGCTGGGCCTCCTGGAGAGGCAGCGTGTCCAGCAGCGGCTGAATGCGAAGGAACTCGTGGTTGGCCAGCAGGCTCTGAATCCGCCCGTCAGCATCCAGGCCGCTGTTGGTGCCGGTGCGGACGTCACTGCCAGGACCAGGCTGCTGCTGCGCTTGAGAGAACAATAGCCCGGCGCCGAAGACCAGCGCCCCCATGGCCCACGCCTGCAACCCGACCGTTCGCATTGCCGCTTTACGCAAGCCCCTCATTCACTATCGAAACTAACAGATTGGAGCAGCCGCATCTGCCCTGAACCGCTTTCATCCGCCTTTGAGGGTTTCCTGATGAACCACCCGATACACTGGTAGGTACATATGGCGCGACGGACGATCGAACATTACGAGATTACCCGCAGGTTGGGCGCAGGAGGCAGCGGCGTCGTTTACCTGGCCAACGACACCTTGCTGCAGCGTCCGGTGGTGCTCAAGATCCTGCGCACCGGCCTTTTATCGGCGGCTCAGTTGCGGTCGACGGTACTGCGCGAGGCGCGCCTGGCCTCGGCCATCGAGCACCCGAACGTCTGCGCCATCTACGAAGTGGGCGAAAGCGGCGACGAAGGCTTCATCGTCATGCAATACGTGCCCGGCGACAACCTCGACAAACTCATCTCCCGCGGCCCGGCCAGCCTGCAACTGGTGCTCTCCGTGGGCATCCAGATTGCCGACGGCCTGCAGGCCGCGCACAGCCTGGGCATCTTCCATCGCGACCTGAAGCCCATGAATGTGATGCTGACCGACGGCGGCCTGGTCAAAATCCTGGACTTCGGCCTGGCCCGCCGCCTGCGCCCGGAAGACGCCAACTTCGACCCCTCCAAGCCCGGCCTGGCCAAAGACGCCTCGGTCGCCGCCACCTACACCGCCCGCGGCGGCACCATTCGCTACATGGCCCCGGAGCAGTTCGTTACCGGCCAATCCAGCGTGCAGTCCGACGTCTGGGCGCTGGGCGTCATTCTCTACCAGCTCGCCAGCGGCCGCCACCCCTTCTGCACCCCCGAAACCGAAGACTTCCAGGCCATTCACGCCATTCAGTTCGCTACGCCTGAAGATCTCAGCCGCATCGTTCCCGGCATCTCCACCGAACTGAAGAGCGTTATCGCCTCCTGCCTGGAGAAGATTCCCAGCGCCCGCTACGCCTCGGCCGCCGAAGTGCGCGAATCGCTCAAGACCATCATGAAGGCCTTGCAGATCGAGACCGGCATCATCCCCGGCGATGCGGCGGCCAACCTGCCCACCACCGGCGCAGAGGCGGAGAAGCGCAACACCGGCTTCCTCTCCATGCTGGCGGAACGCTTTCGCGAGTCGGCCGTCGACCGCACGCCGCAAAACTCCGTGGTCGTACTGCCCTTCACCAACCTGGGCGCAACCGAAGTGGCCCCGCTCTACGGATTCGCCCTGGCCGACGCCATTGCCGCGCGCCTGGCCCGCATTCCAGCCTTGGTGGTGCGGCCTTCCAGCACCCTCATGCGCCTGCCCATCGCCCAGATGGACCCGCTTTCCGTAGGCCAGAAGCTGCTGGTGTCGTTCGTGCTTGCTGGCAGTTTCCTGCGCTCCGAGAGTGGCTTCGACCTCAACTGGCAACTGCTCGACGTGGCCTCGCAGAGTGTCCGTTCCGGCGGCGCCATTCGCGTGGCCTCGCTCGATCTCATTGCCGTGCAGACCGAAATCTCCAATGAGGTCTTCGCCGCGCTCCACGGCCTCAGAGCATCCGACAGAATGGAAGCGGCCAAAGTCGAAGCGCCGCGCCTCGGCAAGGGCGATGGCTCGCTGCCCGGCCCGGTCAGCGAAAAGTACCTGCAAGCCCGTGCCCTGTTGAGCTCTTTCATGGTGCGCACCGGCTCGCGCGCCGATCTCGACCGCGCCCACGCACTATTTGCCAGCGTCACCACCACCGACCCCGGCTTCGCCGCCGGATGGTGCGGCCTGGGCATTGCCGAATTGCAGTACGTTCGCCACGGCTTCGGCGGGCAGATCCACGTCATGCGCGCGCGCCGCTCCTTCGACGAAGCGCTGAAGCTAGACCCCGCCTCAACCGAGGCAAATCTCTATCGCATTTACATGCTGCTGTCGCGCGGCGAAAAGGAGTCGGCCCGCCACGGCGTGGCCAACCTCCTCTCCAGCGCCGCCAACGACTGGAATGTGCACATGGTCGCGGGCATGGCCCTGCGCGGCGACGGCATGTACGACGAAGCGCTGGAGCAGTTCAATATCTCGCTCAAGCTCAACCCCGCCAACGCGCCCATTTTGTATAACCACCGCGCCCGCGTCTACCACTATCAAAATCAGATCGAGCTGGCCGGAGACGAGTTGGAGAAGGGCCTGGCTCTGGAGCCGCGCCATCCGCTGCTGCGCACCTCGCAGGGTTATCAGCAGATGCGCGAGGGCAACCTCGACAAGGCCATCGAGATTCTGGAAAGCGTGATCCACGACGACAGCCTGATGCGCATCGCCGTACCTACCCTGGCCCTCTGCTACGTGCAGACCGGCGCATGGGAGCGCGGGGCCGCCCTGCTGAAAGACGACACCCTGGCCGCCGCCGAAGCCGACAGCGAAATGGCCTATAGGTTGGCGACTTACTTCGCCGTCGAAGGCGACTCCAGCGAGGCTTTGCATTGGCTGCGCCGGGCTATCTACTTAGGCAACGAGAACTATCCATGGTTCCAGAAGAACCCGGCCTGGAACAACCTGCGTACCAACGGGGATTTCGAGCGGATACTTGAGGACCTGAAGAAAGGCTTCCGCAAGAACCAGAAGACCTGGAAGCGGCTGCTGGAGCAGGTGCCGCCAGAAGCGGAGTAGGGGCTCATGCCGAAGTGTCGAGTAGCGCTGGCCTCCCGGCCGGCTGTAGCGCGGGCGTCCTCGCCCGCCGCCTGCTCCAACACTCGCAACTCTTTGTTCCTGTTACACAAGCAGAGACTGTCATCCTGAGCGAGGCGGCTTTTCAGCCGAGTCGAAGGACCTGCGGTTGCTTCTTTTCATGAGGAGGCGCTGCTCCCCGCCTGAAGCCCAGAGTTTGGTTGTTTGCTGGTGTTCCGCGGTGTCACAGGCCAACCGGCGGGGAACCTGCTATACCTTGCAGGTAATGATCCCAACAAAGCCCGGCGAGCCGTTCGTTTTCGTCATTCCGACCCCGCGCATAAGACAGGTCGTTTCACTGGCAACTGCTGCGTTTTTCCTCTCCATGCTGGGCTATTTCTTTTGGAAGTTTGGCCTTGATAGGCTGCAAGAGGACTTGACCGACGATCCTACTTATTGGTGGCTCGTCTTGCTCATGGCACTGTTTTTCCTGGCCCCTACCTTCTTGTTCCTGTATTTGGCATTTCCGCCGCAGGGCCTGCTGCAAAAGTTACAGTTTCGTAAGGAAGGCATTCGCTTTATTCCCGATGGATTGACTCGGCGCCTGCTTGGCGAACCCGACATTGAAATTGGCATCGGTCCGAAGTCACAAGAGATTCTCGTCTGTCACGGCAACGCGACGGGGTTGCCCGATGGATATGGTTATCAGATCATCGTTCGAGCAGCCGATGGAAGCGAGCACGCGGTCAAAGCAGGTTACCTAACTCTCCGCAATCGGCCCCAAGTCCAGAGGCTGTCCGAAGGAATTACTGCCGTCACCGGCCTTCCAGTCCGGATCGTCAACAGGCGGCGCCTACCCGACAGAACGATCATGGAAACACCGTGGGCGCTGACACCATTCACCGCGAAACTGCGCATCCTGGCCTCATTGGCCTCGGGGATCATGCCGTTTCTCGGAGGCGCCACCGTCGGCTGCCTGCAGTTGCAACCTGCATTCATCCCGCTCATCGGTTTGGCCCTCTGGATGGTCCAGTCGCTTGGGCTTTTCTTGCTTTCCGCCAGCAACGCCAAAAGGCCTTCTTTCGCCCTGCCTCGTCTGCTGACGACACTCTTCACCTTCGCAGCCTCGTTCAGCTTGGCTGTCGTGATGGCCGCCTATCTTTTTCGCAGACACTAAGGGCGCGAGCGCGTAGCCATCGTATACAGCAGCGAACGTCATCTACCCATTCATCCCGCCATCAGCCGGGCAATCGTCTGCATGGGCAAGATCAACCGCTTCGACTCTGGTAAGGGCATGAACCCATGCGCCACATAAAATCTGATTGCTCGCTCATCGATAGCATCCACGACGAACATGGACGACCCAACCACCGCTGCATTTTCATACTCCTTGCCCAGTGCCTTGGCCAACAGGATGGAGCCAATTCCCTGGCCCTGCCAGTCCTCGCTCACAGCAAGTCGCCCCAGCAACGTCGCACTCACCACGGGATAGCGAGGAAGGAACTTCCGCGCCTCCTCGGGAATCGCACCTGGTGAAAGCCCATAGGCGCACAGAGTGAAGTAACCGGCCACTTTTGCTGGCTGGCTCTCAGGAACCAGCACGAAAACCGCATTAGCCTTGCGCCGCATGTCCTGCGATGCCTGGGTCCTCAGATAAGTGTCCAGGCTATCGACCCCGCAACAGAACCCCTCTCGGTCATGCTGCTTGCCGAGTGGCTCGAGACTGAAGCGACTCGGTTCCGTCAAGAGGCGATCCGCTCCTCCGCCAAACGGAATGCCCGTTGCAGCCGCTCGTTCGGTTCCGGAGCATGCATCAAGGCTTCAAAGAAAGCCTCGCGGTCCCGTTCCGAAAGCACCAGGCTTTCGTGCCTTGAGATCGCTTCGCGCGTGGCAATCGTCAGCGCTGTCAGGCAAAAATCCGTCACGCTTCGCCGCTCCAGCGATGCGGCGTGCTCCACTAGACTCTTGGTTTCGGCATCCACCCGAAACCCGAGCCGTGTGCTGCGAGGCCGGCTTGCTGGTCTCTTCAAAGAAGATGGCGTTTGAGACATTCCGTTCCCTCCGGTTTTGCTGCTACCTCTCAAACGTACGTCCATTGGTATAACAAATCAAGGCATCTCGCGCCCTTCCGCACCACCAAACAAGAAATGCCCCATCGTCGACTGGTCTTCCAGAGAAGATTGAGTCGAGGATAGGGCATTTGCCGATGCGACAAAACGATGAACTACTTCAAGTTGATGGTGGCCTTCAACGGCAGATCCTGCGACGAGCCGCCGACCATGATGGTGTAGCTGCCGGGGAGCAGGGTCCAGGAGTCCGTCGCCACGTCGAAGATCGAAAGATACTTGGGTTCGATCTCTACCGTGACCGTCCGCTTGGCTCCGGCATCGAGCTTGACCTTGGTGAAACCAACCAGGCGCTTGGGCGGTTCCTGCGCCGCGGCGGGCAGGGCTGCGTAGATTTCCGCAGTCTCCCAGCCACTCCGTGCGCCGGTGTTGGCGATGGTGAACGTCACCTTGACCTTGCCTTCTGTCGCGACAGACAAGTCGGAGTAAGCATAGGTGGTGTACGACAAACCGAAGCCGAAGGGGAACAGGACCGGCTTCTTCTCCGCGTCATACCACTTGTAGCCCACCTTCACGCCTTCGTCGTATTTCACCTGGAAAGCCGGCCGTCCCGCCGCCCACTGCTCTGGGGAAACCGGGCCGGAAAACGTCAGGTCTGGGGGAGGCTGCGTCACCGTCTTGCGAGGCAAATCGGCCTCGCTCCTGGGGAAGGTGTTGGGCAGCTTGCCGCTGGGGTTGACCGTGCCGAACAGCACGTTGCCCAGCGCGGTGGCGCCGTCGCTGCCGCCGTACCAGGCTTCCAGAATTCCTGCCGGAGCGTCGACCCAGGGCATGGTGACCGGGCTGCCCGTCTCCAGAACCACGACAGTGTGCGGATTAGCCGCCGAAACGGCGGCGATCAGCGCGTCTTGATTGCCCGGCAGCGAGAGGTTGGGCAAATCCATGCCTTCGCTCTCCCACTGGTAAGCGAACACAATGGCCACGTCGGCCCCCTTGGCAAACGCCGCCGCCTCGGCCGGATCGCTCCCGGCGTTATAAATCACACTGGACTTGGGCGCACGCGCCTGAATCGCCTTCAACGGCGAGGTGGGGAACCAGATCTGCTGCTGCCAACCCGTGGCGCCCTGTCCCGGAGGCATAATCGCATTTCCGCCGATGGGATCTACCTGTGCAGAACCGCCGCCCGAAATCATGCCCACGTCGGAGTGAGCGCCGATCACCGCAATCGTATGCAGCTTGGTTGCATCCAGGGGCAGAACCGCCTGCTGGTTCTTCAACAGCACAATGCTGCTTTCTTCAATCTTGCGCGCAATCAGCATGCCCATGAAGGGGTCGACTACGCTGCGCTGCCGGGGAAAGTCGATCACGCCGACGGCAAACATGGAGCGCAGGATGCGGTGCACGTGGTCGTCCAATTCGGTGACCGGGATCTTGCCCGCTTCCACCGCGGCCTTGTAGCGCTTGCCATAGAAGAAGGAGCCCGGCTCTTCGTTGTCCAGGCCCGCGGCCGAAGCCTTGATATCGCTGTGCGTACCGCCCCAGTCACTCAGCGTAAAGCCCGGATATTGCAGGTCCTTCTTCAAAAACTCATTCAGCAGGAACTGGTTCTCGCAGGAGAAGTCGCCGTTGACCCGGTTGTAAGAGCACATCACCGCTGCCGGGTGCCCCTCGGTTATACCAATCTCAAACGCCAGCAGATCGCTTTCGCGCGCCGCCCGCTTGTCGATGTGGATGTTGACCGAATCGCGTCCGCTCTCCTGGTCGTTGAAGGCAAAATGCTTGATGTCGCCAATCACGTGCGCCGACTGGGTGCCGGCAATCAATTTGGCAATCAGGGTTCCGGCCAGCACCGGATCTTCGCCCAGGTACTCGAAGGTACGCCCGTTGCGCGGCTCGCGGGTCAAGTTCACGCCGCCGCCCAAGCTCATGTTGTAGCCCTGCGCTCGCAGTTCCCGCCCAATCAACGCGCCGTAGGCAAACGCAGCATCCGGGTCCCAGCTAGAAGCAGCGGCAACGTTCGATGGCAATGCTGTGGAATAACGCCCGTTGACACCGCTCGACCGCACGCCATAGGCCGCGTCGCTCATGTCGATGCCGGGAATGCCCAGCCGCGGCACGCCCACCACGTAGCCCACGCCGCGGTTCGATGGCGCATTCTCCAGCGTTACCGGCTCGTCGGTGGGCATGCCCACTCCGTGCAGCAGGGCGATCTTCTCGTCCAGCGTCAGTTCTTTCAACACCAGATCGGCGCGCTGATCCGGGGTCAGGTTGGTGTTCATCCAGGGCCCGGTAGGTTTTGGCTCCTGTCGCTGCGAGAAGCCGGAAACGGCCATGCATCCAAGGCACAGCAGCGCCATCGCTCGAAGGCCGAGCTTGGCGTCACGGAGGAAATGCTTCATGAATACCCCATTGTCAAACGTTTTTGTCTATCTAATTCATAGTACCAACGAATCATTCAGGACAACACTTCCGCCCCTTCTCGACTGCTAAATCCTTGCCTGTCAACTCCACATCCCCCTGGCATCGCCGGCGTCCAGCGGCCCCGCTTCGGTCGGGTAGACTTCTCCAGGGTGGAGGAACACTGTGAACCTTGTCGCGACCGTCCGAGCCGTTCCCATAATTCTGCTCTCTGTTTGTGTGCTCATCGCGTGCGGCTCACGCCAGCACCCCACGGATCTCGCATCGCCCGCTTCGACGGTCTTCCAGAATCCACAGCGGGTCGAAATCGAAGGCTACAACGACGACGCCATGGAGCCGTTCCTCAGCCGCGATGGCAAATTCCTGTTTTTCAACAACCTCAATGAGCCCAAGGTCAACACCAACCTGCATTGGGCTGAACGCATCGACGATCTGCACTTCAAATATCGCGGCGAGATCGAGGGCGTGAACACGCCGGCGATCGAGGGCGTTGCGTCCATGGACCGCAATGGCAATTTCTATTTCGTGTCGAACCGCAGTTACGACAAGACGGCATCCACCCTTTACCGGGCAAAGTTCGCCAATGGAGCACTTTCCGGCATTGAGCTGGTCCCGGGAGTATCACTGGCCAAACCGGGCGTGGTGAACTTCGACGCGGAGATCAGTGCCGACGGCAACACGCTTTATTTTGTCGAGAGCCAGTTCAGCATCTTCGGCCACCCCAAATCCGCGCGCATTCTCTACGCCCGAAGATCCGGAAGCGCCTTCGTCCGCGACGCGGCCAGCGCGGCCATCCTCAAGGCAATCGACACCGACACCCTGGTCTATGCGCCCGCCACCACGGCTTCAGAATGCGAAATCTTCTTCACCCGCGTCGATCCGCAGGGACCAGCCATCTATTGGTCGACGCGAATGGCCAAGACGGAGCCTTTTCAGACTCCCGTGCGCCTCGCAGCCATTACCGGGTTTGTCGAAGCGCCCACGCTTTCGCCCGACGAGAAGTCCCTCTACTACCACCGCAAAGACAACGGCCGTTTCGTGATCTATCGTGTGACCCGGCCGTGATTCCAGGCAACCGGGTGCCCCAGGTCTCGCTCTTGAGACCTGGGAAACCCCTCAACACCCTACCCGATCTACAGTCCCTAGTCCCTAATCCCTAGGGTCATGACTGCATGAATTGGCCATTAGTCATGGACAGGCGCTGGCTAGGACGCCCGCGCTACAGCCGGCCGGGAGGCCGGCGCTCCATTCATGCAATTACTCAATCAAACGGTCGCGGCACTATCCCTTTACTCGATCCGTTCATACGGCAGATACACCGGGTCCCACACATAGTCCCGGAGTTTTTGCCGCAACGCTTCCGTCTCCACATACCCGGCCACACCGTCGGCCATGGCCTGTTGCGCCACCGCTTCGGCCACATGCAGACCCACGTTGCGCGAGTCGGCGATGGGCGGCAGCAGCCGCGCGTGCTTGTCTTCAAGAGCAGGAGACAACCCCGCAAGCGCCTTGGCCGCGGCCATGATCATGGAATCGGTGACTCGGCTGGACTCCGAAACCAGAATGCCGAGCGCAAGGCCCGGGAAGATATAGGAGTTATTGGTCTGCGCGACGGGAATGAGCCGGCCGTTGAACTCCACCGGAGCAAACGGACTCCCCGTGCCGATGATGGCTTGGCCGTCGGTCCATTGCAGCAGGTCCCCGGGAATCGCTTCGACGCACGAAGTGGGGTTGGAGAGCGGGAAGATGATGGGCCGCGGCGTATTTTTGGCCATGGCGCGCACCACGTCTTCAGTGAACGCGCCGGCCTGCGCCGAGGTGCCCACCAACGCCGTGATTTTGGCGTTGCGCATCACGTCGAGCAGCGAGACATCCTGGCCTCCGTCGAGGGTCCAGTCCTTCAATTCCTCGCGCTTGCGCATCAGCGGCAATTGGCTGTCGCGCATGCCACGGGCGCCTTCCACCAGAAGTCCGTAGCGATTGAAACCGTAGATGCGGCTGCGGGCTTCGGCTTCCGAGAGGCCCTCCTGTTGCATGGCGGTAATGAGCAAATTGGCGATGCCCACGCCGGCGCCGCCGGTGCCGAACAGCGCAATCGTCTGCTCCTTGAGCGGGATGCCGGTGGCGTTGACGGCGGCCAGCATGGTTGCCGTGGTCACCGCGGCCGTGCCCTGAATATCGTCGTTGAAGGTGCAAAGACGGTTGCGGTAGCGATCAAGCAACCTGGCGGCGTTTGGGCCGGCAAAGTCTTCCCACTGCAGCAGAATGTGTGGCCAGCGGCGCATCACCGCGCGGACGAAGGTCTCAATGAAGGCGTCGTATTCCGGCCCGCGGACGCGCTTGTGCTGCCAGCCGATGTAGATCGGGTCGTCGAGCAGCAATTCGTTGTCGGTACCAACATCCAGCAGGATGGGCAAGCAGTGTTCTGGGGGAATCCCGGCCAGCGCGGTGTAGAGCGCCATCTTGCCGATGGGGATGCCCATGCCGCCGGCGCCCTGGTCGCCCAGGCCCAGAATGCGTTCGCCGTCAGAGACCACGATGCAGCGAATATCGTCGTAGCGCGGATCGGAGAGGATCTGGTCAATGCGGCCCTTGTTGGGATAGCTCAGAAACAGCCCGCGCGGCTTGCGCCAGATCTCGCTGAAGCGCTGGCAGCCCTCGCCCACTACCGGGGTGTAGACAATCGGCAACATCTCCTCGATATAGCTCGCAATAAGCGCATAAAACAGTGTCTCGTCGGAGTCCTGCAGGTCGCGCATCAAGCTGTATTTGCCAAAGGCCGTATCGCGACTGTCCAGCGCTTTCTTGCGGCGAAGCAGCTGCAGTTCCAACGATCCCAGATGCGGAGGCAGCAAGCCATGCAATGCGAAGACATCGCGCTCATCCTCGGTAAACGCGGTGCCCTTGTTCAGGCGCGGGTGCAACAGCAGATCGTATCCGGAAAGCCGGGTGCGCACCACGGCGTTTGCGGCAGGGGTGGGCGCGGGGGTTTCAATGCTCAATTCGACTGCTCCTTGATTTCAGAAAATGATTTCAAAAAATGATTTCAGAAAGATGATTCCGAAAGACGATTTTCAAAGTCCCGGCTCTCCGAAACGGCGTTCAAAGCGCGATATTCCCCGCACTCGCGGCAACAGAGGTCCGCAAGGTCAAAGCATCGTGGATCAATGGGTCGTTCGGCCGCGAGCTGGAGGCCTGCCTACTTTTCCATGATAGCCAAACCGATCCACTTCAAAGGGCTGATTGCTGTTCAGATGTCACTTTGCCCCGCGCGGAACTCACTCTGCCACGGATCGTGGATGGTCACGCCGGTGCGCTGGAAGTGGGAGACATTGCGCGTAACAACGGTCATGCCGTGCACCAAGGCGGTTGCAGCAATGAGAGAGTCGCGATCCTCCATCGGATCTGGCACGTGCAACATCGCGCATCGTTGCGCCACTGCGACATCGACGGCCAGAATGCGGCCAGAAAAAGACGGCAGCACCAGGTTACGCACCCATGTCCTTAGCAGGGCTCCCTGTCGGGGATCGAGACGTTCAAGCAACAAGAAGCCCAATTCCAGTTCCAAAATCGTAATGGCGGAAAGAAAAAGATCGGATGCAGGGACAGATTCAATCCAGTTCCGCACGTTTGCATCCAATCGTGACGACCCTTTTCCCGCTGGATGCGCCTTGCGCAGTTCCGAGATGACATTGGTATCGAGCAGGAACATCATGAGAAATCGGCCGGGCGGAACAGTTCGCCACGCAGGCGGGGTGGATCGAATTCGATGTCCGCAACTCCCGGCATGGCAAGTAAGTCCAGGATGCTTCCGCCGCCCCTGTTCAGCTTCCGGTACTCCTCGATGCTCAAAAGCACGTGGGCGGGCTTTCCGCGATCGGTAATGAAGACCGGGCCGTTCCTGGCGGCTTTCTTCGCCCGGCTTGTGTCCTGATTGAATTCCCGGCTGGAAAGCGTGGTGATCGCCACGGCGGCCCTCCTTGTAGAAACGTTTCTACATTGTAGTGCGAAAACGCCCTTACACAAACTCCAGCAGCACGATCTCCGCATGAGTGCCGACGCGCATGGGCGGACCCCAGGTTCCCGCACCACTCGAGGTATAAACCTGCAGTGCTCCGAACCGCTGCAGGCCATAGGTGAACTTCCCGAAGGCGCGCCGCGTCAGCCACGTAAAGGGAAACACCTGCCCGCCGTGCGTGTGGCCGGAAAGCTGCAGACTCACCCCCGCCTGCTCCACCACCGGCAGGCGATTGGGCACGTGATGCAGCAGAATATGCGGCAGTGCCGCGCTCACCTGCAAACGCTCCAGCAGGCCGCGCAGAAACAGGTAGCTGGAGTCCCCGTAGGTCACGCCCACCACGGGCAGCCCATCCAGATTCACCAGCTCATTGGCCAGTACGCGGATCCCCGCGCGCTCCAGCGCCTCGGCATAGTGCGCCAGGTCGCCGTATTCGTCGTGGTTGCCGGTGGAGTAGAACATGCCGAACGGCGGAGCCAGTTCCTTGAACGGCGCCAGAAGCCGGTCCGGGTCGGCCTTCGAGCCGTCGAAAAGGTCGCCGGGAAGAAAGACCACATCCGGCTGCAGGCGGGCCACGCGGGAAGCGATGCGTCTGCTGAAGGCCAGGCCGTTGATGTTGCCCAAGTGAAGGTCGCTCACCAGCAGAGCCGTGCGCCCCCTCCACGAATCAGGCAGGTTGGGCAGTCGCACCGCGACGCGCCGCGTGCGAATCCACTGCGCATTGCCCAAACCGTAGAGCCCCGCCAGCAGGGCCGCGCCGAACAGCACCGCGGCAATCATTCCCCGCTCGTGTGTGGGGTCGGCGTGCGCGCCAGCCGCTTGAAGTGCGTACCAAAGCAACCAACTCAGGCAGGACGCCAGGAAGAAAAAGTTCAAGAAACCCAGCCAGACAGCCGCGACCCTATACACAATCGTGACCGCCAGGTTTGCGAAGCGGAAGCTGAGCAAGGCCGCAAACATGAAGCTGAAAGCGAGCAGAAACAAAACAATGCGCAAGCCCGGCATGGCGCCGGGATCGACATCTCCCCAGAAAACAAACAAGGTGTGGTAAACAAACCAATGGGCCAAAAGCAGGATGCCTTGCATCAAGCTAACGCCCAGGAAAGGCCAGGCTTTCAAACGAGGGCTCCTTGTTCCAATTCTTGCACGAATGGCGGCCGGCAGGCGGCGACGGGGAAACTGGAGAGCAGGGACTGAGGGAATAAGGGACTTGGGACTGAAGGACTTGGAACTGAAGGGCTAGGGACTGAGGGACTAGGAAGATTCAAGCCTGCCCAAGCTGGCGTGCAACCACTCCATGTAGGATCGGCTGCCCGACTCCACCGGCAGCACCAGAAACTCGGGAATCTCATAGCTGTGCAACTGGTGCAGCCGCGCTTCGAGTGCCGCCAACTGATCCGGACCGGTCTTCAGCAGAAGCAGCGTCTCGGTCGACGACTCAACCTTGCCCTGCCAGCGATAGATCGACTGAACGGCAGGGATCACCGTTGCGCACGCCACCAGTTCTTCCTCCACCAGCGTGCGTCCCAGACAGGCGGCCTCCTCGGTATTGGCTGCGGTGGTCATCACCACACGGGCTGAAAGATCGGATTGAGGCATGATTGCAGGTCCTCTCAAAGTCTACAGCCGGACAGAATGGCAAGCCGTCGAGCCCGGCTTGGCGTTTGTGCGGACCCTAGAGCTTGTTCGCAAGTGCCGCGTGGGCGTTGCTCTCTGCCAACTTCCCGCAGGCCTCCACCACAAACCCGATGGCCCGCTCGATACGCTCCCAGTCCTGCTCCGAATTCAGATCGAGCCCACTGTAGGCATCGACAGTCTTGGCGCGCAAAATCAAATAGGTCTGCCCCGCCGCCAACAGGCTGCCAATGGCCCTCATGTCGGAGCCCGCGGGTTCCCGCAGCGATTGAAACAGGAGCTCGGCCTGCTCTTCGCGGTGCCTGGCCAGGGCATCGGTCAGTTCATTGCGCTCCAGCAGTTCCCAGCGCATGATCTCCTGGGTCAGCGGACGCTTGCGCAGCGCCCGGCCAAACCCCAGCACTATCTCCTTGGCGCGTTGCAACTGCGACGGCGCGTCACCAGACTGGGCGGTCTCTCGATCCAATTCCAGCAGGTCAGGCCAGTAATCGCTTTCTTCGGCAAACGCCTTCAGCAACTCCGGCAGCCCCCCGAAATAGCGGTAGATCAACTTCTTGTCGACGCCCGATTCGCGGGCGATGGCGTTGATGCCCATCTCCCGGAAGCCGTCCCGCGCCAACAGACGCCCGACAGCCTTCAGGATGTTGGCCCTGGTCTGTTCCCGATCTCTTGGCACGTGCTTTGCCGGCCCTTTCTGACTCGGTGATTCCATTGCAGCATTCTAGCTTCTTACCTGTTGCCGGATCAGAGACCGCACATCGCGCCTCGGGGAGTGCGCCGTGGGCCTTGCATAGCCCAGCCGAAACAACATCTGCACGGTCTGGCCGCTCCCAATGCCCAGCACCGATTTCATGCGCTGTTGCAGGCCGCTCATCTCCGGATACTCTTCAAGAAGTTGAGACATCGGCTGCATGGCCAACCCGAGCCGCGTAGCGGTCAGGTGGATGCGCGCATAGGCGCGTCCCATCAAAACTTGCTCCAGCCGTGTATTCGCCGTGCCCACAAGGGCAGCGAAAGCAGAAGCGCTTGCTGCCTGCTCCCAGGCCATTGTGATGGCTCCCCGCGCGAACGACGATCCGGGGTCCGCGGCCTGCTCCCGGCTCAACTGTACGTGCTCAGCGAGCCACTTGCGCGCACCGGTGACGCCATTCTGCGCCAGGCCAAAGCCATCGCGCTTTTCCGCCAGTTCCCAGTCGCTAAAGCGGAACCAGGCAGCCGTCTCGCGGTCGCGCGCGCGGCTGGAAACCTCGACTTCCATCGCCTCTCGACAGAGCCGGGCTAACTCCTGGGTCTGCTCTCGGCTCTGCGTCATCCGAAAGATCCCGTCCGGATGAACGGAGGCTTGAAGGGCCTTTCGATCCGATTCTGAGATGGTGCGATCGTCCTCAAAGGGCCGCTTGATAGAGACTCTCCGGGAGATCTCGGCAAACAAGGGATCCGGGCTCGCCTTCGCATCCAGCGCAAAGGTGACCGCGGCCACCGGCCGATCCTCGACCACCGCATTCGAATACTCGCCGTCCGGAAAGTACACCATGTCGGACCGGTATCCATGTTGCCTTGCGGCCATTTCCAGCAATTCCAGAAACGTGCCCTGGCCAATGTGAACCTGGCGTGCCGGAGGATCGGAGAAAGGAAGCAGGCGGCTTCGGTCCACAAGCAATCTCATGCCGTTTTCCCCGGTCAATTCCACCTGCCAGGACTGCGCGTTGTGCGGATTCGGCGCCAGGATCGCATACCGCAACAACATCAGGCGAGTGTCGTCTGTCGGGGAAGCCTCAGGCGCCCCTGCGGGCTCGGCCACTTCGCTGCAACTCTTGTTGGACCATAATACGATTGCACTGGCCGCCGTTCCCATCAAGAATTCCCGCCGATCCATTCCAGACATTACTGTCATTTCCGCTCTCGCTTTCTAGCGAACCTCAAAATGTGAAGCCAATCTTGACCGATGCCTCGGGGACGAATACCGGCTGTCTGTAAACCCGGCCGGAGACCGGAATTTCGCTCTGACCCGCCACCACGAAATGGCCCTCTGCCCCCGGATCGAGATAGAAATGCCGCGAAAACTTCCACCGGTATCCACCCGCTGCGGTCAGCATGAAGTCGTGGTATTTCGCATCGGTCGTCGCGTCCACATTGCGAATCCAATTGCGCCAGTATTCGAAACCTGCCCCCGCCCAATAACCTTCCAGGCCTTTGCGCTTGTTTCCGAAGAATAGGTCAGCCTGCCCCGCATACGAATCGGTGCGCCGGTCCGCAAATCCTCTGCTCACAAGGAACGACGGCGCCGTCCGGCTTGACATCATGTCGCACAGCCGCCAACTATTGCGGCCGATAAAGCCGCCGCTCGAATAGCCGTGCTGCGCAAAGGGTAGCAGGTCAAAGTCGCTGCCCAGCGTCCACTTGTGCACAGAGGGCCGCTTTTCGGCGGTTGGCGCAGTGCCGGCCGGCTTGGGCCCGTCGTCCGCGCGGATCACAGCCGCTCCCTGCACAATCAGGATGAGCACTAACAGCGTCGTAACCACCCGCATGATGTCCTTTCGGTCCAAGGGTTCTCCTCCTAGTCACGTTGTCACTGACTAGTGATAACGTAAGTCACCGACTGGTGACTTGTCAACGCAATCCTCGAAGCTAACTCCAGTGCCTTAGCACCTGAGTCTCGAGTTTTCGCGCGCCTCGCCTGAATCTGTTACCCTTGCCACCGAATTGCAGGTGCCCCATGGCCTTCAAGTTTCAAGGTTTCGACTTCCTTTCCCTCGATGCCGGCTTCACTGAAGACGAATTGCTCGTCCGCCGCACCACCCGCGACTTTGTCGAAGACAACGTTGTCCCCATCGTCGAAGACTGCTTTCGCGAGGGCCGTTTCCCCCGCCAACTCGTGCCTCTGATGGGCCAGCTCGGCTTCTACGGCGCCAACCTTCAAGGCTACGGCTGCGCAGGCATGTCCAACGTGGAATACGGTCTGGTGATGCAGGAACTGGAACGCGGCGACTCCGGCCTGCGCAGCTTCGTCAGCGTGCAATCGGCGCTGGTGATGTATCCCATCTTCACCTTCGGCTCGCCGGAGCAGAAGGACACCTGGCTCCCCGCTCTGGCTACCGGCGAAAAGCTCGGCTGCTTTGGCCTCACCGAGCCCGGCTTCGGTTCAAACCCCGGCGGCATGACCACCACCGCCCGCTCGTCCGGCGACGAATACATTCTCAACGGCGAAAAGATGTGGATTACCTCCGGGTCCATCGCCGATGTGGCCATCATCTGGGCCAAGGTTCCCGATCCCGCCGACCCGGCCAACGAGACCATTCGCGGCTTCCTGGTTGAGACCGATCGCCCCGGCTTCAGCGCCCGCGACATTCACGGCAAATGGAGCCTGCGCGCCTCGGTCACCAGCGGCCTCACACTCCAGGACGTCCACATCCCCGCCGCCAACCTGCTGCCTGGCACCGGAGGCCTGAAGAGTCCCCTGATGTGCCTCAACCAGGCCCGCTACGGCATCGGCTGGGGCGCCATCGGCGCGGCCATGGACTGCTACTTCACCGCTCTGCAATACGCCAAGACGCGCAAACAGTTCCACGACCAGCCCATCGCAGGCCACCAACTCGTGCAGGAAAAACTGGTCTGGATGGCCTCGGAGATCTCCAAGGCCCAGTTGCTGTCGCTTCACGTCGGCCGACTCAAAGACGCCGGAACGGTGGGCCACCAGCACATCTCCATGGCCAAGCGGAATAACGTGTGGATGGCCCTGGAGTGCGCACGGACCGCCCGCGATATCCTCGGCGCAAACGGGATTACGGAAGACTACCCAGTGATGCGCCACAGCATGAACCTGGAGTCGGTCAAAACCTACGAGGGCACCCACGACATCCACACACTCATCCTCGGCCAGCACCTCACCGGCGTCGCTGCCTATTGAGGTCTTTGCGCCCACCTCGGCGAAATACGAACCCAGGCATTGCCTGGCTTGGACGATTCGATGTACGTTATACATCATGAAGCGGACGCAGCTCTATCTCGACGACGATCTCTGGGCGACTCTGCATGCCAAGGCTATTCTCGACGGTACCTCCATCTCGGAACTGGTTCGCGTCGCAGCGCGAGATCGATACATGGGGAACCTCGAAGAGCGCCGCGCCGCCATGATGGGCATTGTGGGGCTTTGGGAAGATCGCACAGACCTGCCCGACACCGAGACATATATTCGCAGCCTGCGTGAGGACGATCGGCTGGAACGGCTGGGAATCGAGTGAGCATTCTCCTCGATTCCGACATCGTGATCGAGATTCTGCGATGCCGAGATCTAGGCATTTTGTCGCAGTGGCAGGCACTGGCAAATAGCGGAACGCTGGTTCTGTTTTCGCCTGTCACCGCAGCCGAAATCTGGGCGGGAGCAAGGCCCAACGAACGCCAAGCGACCTCGGTTTTCTTTGGCCATCTGACATGCATCCCCATCGGGTACGATATCGGCGAGTTCGCCGGCGAGCTCATTGGGCGATTCGGGAAAAGCCACAATCTCAAAATCGGGGACGCACTCATCGCCGCCACTGCGCAGCGACATCAAGCTGCCCTATGGACCCGCAACCGCAAGCACTACCCGATGGCGCAGCTTACTTTCTATTGATCTTCGATCCAGGCGAAGCGGACAGTGGAGCCCCGTGCCCCTGCTAGCATGTGTTTGTAATGGATAGACGCACGGCGCTCTCATTCGGGATTTCACCTATCGCTGGGGAAGGAACGGAGGTTCTGTCTCTCACTCCCGCGTTGGATGGCGTGCCCCTGACAGAAATCATTGCGCAGTTTGAAACTCAAATGGGATTTGAGCCTGTCGGTGGGTATGGTGGATTGGTTCCGGCTTTTTATAGATTCGGACCAATGGACCAATACTTCATGTCGGAGTCAAAGGCCGAAACCCACGGCGAAGGTCGCATTTACCTCCTGGGGTGTACCTGCTGCGAGGTTGGTTGCTGGCCCTTGAAGGCGAGAATTAGCAAAACGGAGACCGGTGTTGTCTGGACCGCATTCGAGCAACCGCACAGGAAAGGACGCAATTATTCTGGTTTTGGCCCGTTCACCTTTGACATTCAACAATACCGTGAGGCCGTCAATGCGATTGCTTCCCGTTTCCCTGAACATCAATTTCAGAAAGGTGCAAGACCGAGAGAGGGATACCTCGGACTAGGCATTGGGAGATTCTCCGCATAGGCACCTTTTTTGAAAGATCACGGCTTCTGCATCGTGCCCTCCGCATTTCGACTTTACTTCGGGATGCTGAGCAAATAGCGACTTGCCGAGCCAAGCCGAGTAAGGCAGTATGGACTTTGCGGCCGGTGAACCCGGCGCGGATGGAGATCGACAAATGAAGACAGCAATCAAATTTGGCACCTCCGGTTGGAGGGCTATTGTGGCCGACGAATTCACCGTGGCCAACATCCGGCTGGCCGTGGCGGGAATCGCCGCCTATGTGAAGACCCAGCCTGAGCCGCACCGCGTCCTGGTGGGCCGCGATCCGCGCTTTCTGGGCGAGAGCTTTGTGGCCGAAGCAGCCCGCGTGCTGTCCGGCTTCGGCGTCACGCCCATCGTGATCACCGACGCTGCGCCGACACCGGCCATTGCCTATGCCGTCAAAACCCTGGAGACCTCGGGCGCCATCAACTTTACCGCCTCGCACAATCCGCCGGAGTACAACGGCATCAAGTTCTCGACCCACGACGGCGGCCCGGCGCTGCCGGAGGTGACCAAGCAGATCGAGGCGGCTATTGCCGGACTCAGCGACGGCTTCAAGATCGGCGACACGTCCACGGCGACTTTCGATACCACCGATGTGAAACCGGCGTTCCTGAAGCGGCTCACCGAACTGGTGAACCTCAAGGCCATCGCCAAGTCCAACATCAAGATTGTCTACGACCCCTTCTGGGGCGCCGGCCGCGGCTACAGCTCCGACATTCTGCGCGATGCGGGCGTGCAGGTCGAAACGGTGCACGACTACCGCGATGTGTTGTTCGGCGGTCACGCGCCGGAGCCCGACGACCACCTGCTGGGCGACGCCAAAGCCAAGATGAAGGAATTCGGCGCTCACCTGGGCATTGCTACCGACGGCGACGCCGACCGCTTCGGCATCTTGGACGAGGACGGCACCTTCATCCAGCCCAACTACATCATCGCCCTGCTGTTCGACTACCTGGTGGAAACCCGCGGCTGGAAGAACGGCGTGGCCAAGAGCGTGGCCACCACCAACCTGATCAACGCCCTGGCCGATTACCACAAGGTTCCGCTCTACGAGACCCCCGTGGGGTTCAAATACATCGGGGCACTCATTAACGACGACAAGATCGCCATCGGCGGCGAAGAGTCGGCAGGATTGACGATCCGCGGTCACGTTCCCGAGAAAGACGGCGTCCTGGCCGGCCTGCTGGTTGCTGAAATGGTGGCGACCCGCGGCAAGAGCCTGGGCGTGCAATTGAAGGAGCTATTTGCCAAGGTTGGTTCCTTCTATCCGGTTCGCTCCAACTTTCACTTGACCCCGGAGGTCAAGGCCGCATTCACTGAGAAGATGAAGGCCGATCCCACGGAACTGGACGGCCGCAAGGTTGCCAGCGTCGTGCGCACCGACGGGCTGAAGCTGATCCTGGAAGATGGCTCCTGGGTTTGCTACCGGCTTTCCGGTACCGAGCCGGTAGTGCGGGCTTATACCGAGGCGCGCAGCGAGCAGGATATGGAAAAGCTCAAGGCGGCGGCGGAGAGGTTCGTGCTGTCTTAACAGTGGACAGTGAATAGTGGACTGTGGCCAGGCCCCCGATTGGATCGGAGGCCTGACCTTTCAACTTGAATCGAGATCGTGCATGGCGAACGAGAGCAAGCAAACCGAAAAGAGCAGAGCTGCTGCCGCAAAGGCGGCAATGCCCAAGCGTGCGCTTGACTGGACTCTGCGGGTGTGGCGGCCGGCGGGAACACTGGTGGCTGTCGGCTTGGCGCTGCTGGTGACCTGGCACGTGGTCAACGGCAAACACGGGGTGTCTGTGTGGCAACAGAAGCGGGCCGAAGACCTGCAGTTGCGCAAGAGCATCCAGGATCTGGAGCAGGAGAATGCACGCCTGCGTCAGCACGTGGAACGGCTCAAGTCCGATCCCGATGCGATTGAGCACGAAGCGCGCGAGAAGCTTCACTATGCCAAGCCTGGCGAAGTGATTTATAAACTGCCTTCGGTGGCTCAAACCCAGGCGCAGCCAGCATCGGCAAAGTAGCGGATGCCGAAGGGCTTTCGGCTCTCGAAGAGCCGCGATCCTCGCGCTCGCACGCTCTGTTGATTCATTCTTAAAAATTAGCTTGACTCGGTTGGCTCATAGAATGTAAATGTATACATGTTGGTGCTTTACCAGATTACGCATTAATCCTGCAAACGTTTACCTGGCTGGTACGCCCCCTTGCAACTCGTTTTTACCCGGCGGTCCCGGCTCGGCCCCGATCCTCCGATCACTTTCCAATTACGGGCATGGGATCGATACCATACACTGAATGCGGGGACAACTCTTTTGCCGGCAATGCCATCAAATTCGTTGGCGTAAAGGGCCCCGGAGGCGCTTGAAGGTGCCTCCGGCAGTAACACTTGTCATGTGACCTTCCATGGTGCTGAAGGGGACCTAGTCTCCCCCTTCAGCACCATTTTTCTTTTGTTTTCGCTTGAGTGGATCTCGCCAGGCAGGGTTTGTCGCCAGTCGCTCAGGAAAACGTCGCTCAGAAATCCACGTGGGCGCGAATCGACCCCACCCAGGCGGGGCCGCGGTCCCGGTTGAAGCCGGGATTGCCAATATGCTGCACATCGAGGGCATAGAACAGCCCCCGCCAGGCATGAAGGTTATAGTAGCTTTCGACAATGTTCTCGCGCCCGTAGTTGAGGGTTCCATCCCCCAGCAGAAAGCCCAAGCCCCCCAGTTTCAGATATTCCTGGTGGTCGCTCTTGATGGCGTTCGATACCACGGCCAGGCCAATCTTGTCCACCGGGCGGCGCCAATGCGTACCTGCGTAGTCCGCGCCACCCGCCGCGGTCTGGTCCACCTCGGTGTAGGCAAACGACTCGTGTTGCCCCTCGTTCCAGCCAAATCGCCCAAAAACACGCAGATTTTCAGTGATTTCTTGTTCCTGGTTGAAGCCCAAGCCGTACTTGAGCGCGCTGAAATGCTCGTGTGCGGTGATGTCCGGCGTCTTGTCGATTCCCGCCAGAAAGGCCTCGTTGGCTTCGCGATAAGTACCCATGTGGGCCCGGTTGGCATAGAACAGGATGCGCTGCGTGCCCTTGCGTTTGGCCACAAAGCTGTGTCGCAGTTCGAATTCGCCGTTCTGGCCGTGCGCGCGGCTGAAGGCCCAGTCCAGGTCGATGCCGTTGGCTACCGTGGGCATGGCGAAAAGGCCATAGCGAATGCTCCAGGAGCGGTCGTCGTACTCGGCCATGCCGCCGACGGTGTAGCCGCGCGTATCCGCGGCATAGTCCCAGGCGCCGTTGTTGTCGACCGTCCAGTTCATGAACTGCAAATGACTGTCTGAGCCGACCTCATTCAAGTCGAAGAAGTCCGGCAACGTCATTTTGCCGGCACGGAATTCAAAGCGCCGTACCGGGACGCTAGGCGCCAGTGCGAATGGGCCCGGGTCCTGGGTAGTCGTGGCTTGCGCGAGTCCAATAACCTGGTGAATCTGATACCGGGCAAGGTAAGGCGTGGAGCCAAGATTCGGGTTCCGGACCACATCCAGGTTGGTAAATCCGGCTAGCCCAAGTGCCTCGCTCAAGCCGCGCCCGCCGGAGCTTTCGAGGTCGAGAATCAGGTCGTTGTTGTAGCGGATAGAGTGCCATGGACGCCAAGCCGAATACAAGGTTCCCAGCAGCGACACCTTGTATTCGCCCCTGGAGATGAAGCTATTGGGTCCCTGGTAAGGGGAATGAAACGGCAGGTCACCCTGCATGATGATGTTGGCCTGGCCCGAGAGCCAGAACTGGCGATTGTCCGGATGCGGGGCCATGGAGACAATGGGGGCATCCTGAGGCTCGCGGCCCACCGGGCTCATATCGGTGGCCTTCTTCCCAATGCCGTCGTGCTGCGCGTCGATCAAGGGCAGTGCCGGACCGGCCTGCGCAAATTGCAGAGGCTGTGGCGCGGCAGGCAAGGCGTCGGGTGTCTGCGCGGCGACGTCGCATGCCGCAAGGACCAAGGCCAGCGCCAGGCCGACGTAGGCTCCAAGGCAGGCGCGAGGCGCGCGAAACGAAATAGGGCGTGCGAGGAAAAACCGAGGCATCGGGAAGCCTTTACGAACTGAAATCTAAAAAGGAAGCAGGGTTGCGGGCATACAATGGAAGCGCGTCGATACCCCTACCGGGTTTATACTATACCCCGGGTGGGTATTGTCAAGAAGAAAGGAAACATCCATGTCTCACCAGGAACGGGAACGGGCCAAGTTGTTGCAAAGACTGAGAAAACTGCGCGGTCAACTGGACGCGGTGGAGCGCTCGCTGCTGGCTGATGAGGAATGCGGCGGACAACTGATGCTGCTGGCCGCGGTGCGGGGCGGTGTGAATAGCCTGATGGGTGAAGTGCTGGAAACGCATATCCGGTTTCACCTGGTGGACGGTGTCAAGGAGCAGATTGCCCCCGACCTGGCCGAGGACCTGATTGACCTGGTGCGGGCTTATTTGAAGTAGTTTCATGGCTAGCGATGAGCTTGCAGGGCCGGCGGATGAAGGTGCGTCCCGCAACCGGAACCTGCGTCTTTTGGTGATGGTAGTCGCTGGGCCGGCTGGGAATTGTTAACGCCAGGTTGATTGAAGGCTGGGAGCGAAAAGTAAACGCTGGGGAGAACCTCTGTTTAGGCCTTGCCGAAAGGCTTTGGCATTTGGGGAAGACGCGGAAGTTTCGGTAACTTCTCGATCTATGGGAGCATGAAGCTGACTTCCGCCTTTGATCGTGCTTGCTGCTGCAATGGGGCTGCAGGGTAATCTCCGGATTGGCGACCAACCTGTCGGAACTCGCAACCCCTCGCCGAACCATGACAGGAAACGCGCTTCGGGCTGTCATCCATTGAAGAATCTTGTCCAGATTGGCGCTCAAGCGCAACAGCCGTCAGGAACGATCCGCTTTCCGGGATATTCGACGCTTGCGGAGGATGGATTCAATTCCATTCAGAATGCACGTTAGACCGAATTCCAAGCCATCGTCCAATGGCTGGTTGAAAGCTCCTGACTCGACCGCGGCCGCCAGTGCCGGGTACCTGTTTCGAAACGGCGCCGGCAACTTTGCCGTCTCAGACAACCAACTTTCGGTTGAGGGCCCACGCGATCTGCCGGCGGTGAATTCCGCATTGCTGCGAATGTGCCCCATGAGCAACAGAAAAGCTTCATGCTGCTGGCGCGCAGTCAGTCCGGTATTGCTGAGTTCTTGCAGCGCCGCATTTAGCCAGCCCAGTTCGTTGGGGCCCATGATCCGCTGCGGTCTTGCGGTGGCCTGCAGAAACCACGGGTGATTGCAGTAAATGGCTGAACACCGGTGGGTCCACTCTGCAAGCCTGGACCGCCATCCCCGTCCGGCAAAATGCAAATCCGATACGGGCCCACCCGCCCTATCGATCATCAGATCAACCAACTCCGCCTTGCCCGGGAAGTAGCGATAAAGCGCCATGGTGGTGACATGAACCTCGCGCGCTATCCGCTGCATGGAGACGGCCGCAAGCCCTTCAGCATCCGCGACGGCGATGGACGCTCGTGCAATCTGGTCCGCAGTGAGTGAAGGTTTGGGGCCGGGACTCGATTCAGACCTCTCGTTCTTGGGCGCGCTTGCGCCAACCTCCAACGCCTTCTTTGTTTTCGCAATCTTTCGCATCCTCATTGCCGGCGCTTTCTTGGTAGCCAATTGAGATCCTCGCTCTCCGACCGTTTCGCTTCGATCTTACATCCCGTTCAATGTTGCACGGCATCATTGTGTATGCTATACACAATTATGAGGAAATGAAAATGGTCTGGACCCTGTTGGCTGTTTCAATCGTGGCTTTGGTTTCGTTCCCGCTCGGCGTTCTGCTTCACCGTCGGCTGCGCCAACAGAGGATTGCAGCCAACCTGCAGATTCGCGGCGCCCATGGAATTGTCGAGGACGGCTTCAGAGAAATTGGTGGAATCGAGCAGTGGATCGGGATTCGGGGTGAGGATGAAAGGAACCCGGTATTGCTTTTGATCCACGGCGGTCCCGGTTCGTCGTGCAGTATTTTCACACCGGTCATCCGATCATGGGAGAACGCCTTCACGGTTGTTCAATGGGATCAGCGCGGCAGCGGCAAGACTTTGGGAAAGACCGGACAGTCCGGCACCGGAGAACTGACGATGGATCGGCTCGTCCAGGATGGCATCGAAGTTGCGGAGTTCGTCCGGACTCGTTTGCGAAAGGACAAGATCGTTTTGATGGCCTGCTCGCTTGGCAGCACATTTGGATTGACCATGATCAGGCGCCGGCCGGACTTATTCAGCGCCTACGTGGGCACGGACCAGAATGTTGGCATGGCGCGGGATCGCGAGAAGAACCACAAGGCATTGGTTGATCGCCTCCGTGCCAATGGGTTGAAAAAGGGGGTAGCCGCACTGGAAAAGCTTGGCTCCGATCCGTCTCGCTGGACTGCGAAGGAATTCACGGCTACGGCAAAATGGACGATGAAGTCGGATCCTCGCTTTTATGAGAGGACGATGCAACTGCTAAAGACCTCAATCTGGTTCTGTCCGGATTACAAGTTGCGTGACATCGGGCATTTTGTCTCTGGGATGCACTTTTCTCTCGACCAATTGATCTCCGAAGTCAGAATCTACGATGCGTGGCAAGATGGCATCCAGTTCGAGGTTCCGTTTTTCGTCTTTCAGGGAGCGGACGATGTGCTCACGCCGCCCGAACTGGCACGGGCGTATTGCGACGATGTTTTGGCGCCGGTTAAAGGGATGACCCTGATCCAGGATGCCGGACACTTTGCCGCATTCACGCAGCCGGAGCAGTTTTTGAATGAGCTTATGACCCGCGTGCGCCCGTTGGCTATGGAACCGCAGGTTCTTGCCGGTTAAGAACGGCTGGCTTGAACGGCTTCAGGGCCTTGCAGGATGCAGCGCTACGAAGCGGGAGCCGTCAAATTTTCTTTACCTTTCTTCAACGGAGCCGCCTTCTCTCTCAATTCGGGAGCTGGCTCACACGCCGGCAACAGAATCGCGATACTATAAGTTGTTTGCCTTTGATCGGCCCTCTGACCGGAGCGGCGCGAGATTCTGCGAGGTTCGATGAGCGAGAAGCGTTGGGTGTTGTTGAATGCCAGTGAGGTCGGGCGCACCGACTCCGTGTCCGACCGTGCCATGGAGCGTCTGGTCGACGCCATCGGCGAAGAGGGTTACGAGGTTGTCCGCACCACCTCGCCTGAAGACGGCCTCTCGCTGGTCACCTCCGACCCAAGCTACTCCGCCATCCTGCTGGACTGGGATCTGGAAGGCAACTCGCAATTCGAAGAACGCGCCGCGCTCGACATCATCCGCGGCGTGCGCCACCGCAACAAGAAGGTGCCCATCTTCCTGATTGCCGACCGCACCCTGGTCTCCGAACTGCCGCTGGAAGTGGTCAAGCAAGTCCACGAGTACATTCACCTGTTTGGCGACACCCCGGCCTTCATTGCCTCGCGCCTCGACACCGCCGTGCAACGCTACCACGAGCAGCTCCTGCCGCCCTACTTTCGCGAGCTCGTCCGCTACAACGACCAGTCGGCCTACTCATGGGACGCCCCGGGGCACATGGGCGGCGTCGCCTTTCTCAAGCATCCGGTAGGCCAGGAATTTCACCGTTTCTTCGGCGAAAACCTGCTGCGCTCCGACCTCGGCATCTCGTCCGCGCCGCTCGGTTCGTGGCTCGACCACATCGGGCCGCCGGGCGACTCCGAACGCAACGCCGCGCGCATCTTCGGCGCCGACTGGACCTTCTACGTGCTGGGCGGCTCCAGCACCTCCAATCAAATCGTCGGACACGGCATTATCGCCCAGGACGACATTGTGCTGGCCGACGCCAACTGTCACAAATCCATCTGTCACTCGCTCACCATTACGGGAGCCCGGCCCGTTTACTTCAAGCCCACGCGCAATGGCTACGGCATGATAGGGCTGGTTCCGCTGAAGCGGTTCAGTCAAAAATCGGTGCAGAAGCTGATCTCGAAGAGCCCCTTCTCCTCCGGCGCAAGGTCGCAGGAGCCAACCTACGCCGTTGTCACCAACTCCACCTACGACGGGCTCTGCTACAACGTGAATCAGGTCACTGAGCAACTGGCCGGCTCAGTGGCGCGCATTCACTTCGACGAGGCTTGGTTCGCCTACGCCAAGTTCCACCCGATCTATCACGGACGCTATGCCATGGGCGTCCCGGAAGACATGCAAAACCGACCCACCATCTTCAGTGTGCAGTCCACGCACAAGATGCTGGCCGCCTTCTCCATGGGCTCCATGATCCACGTCAAGCTCTCCGAGCGCGCTCCGCTGGACTTCGACCAGTTCAACGAAGCCTTCATGATGCACGGTACCACCTCGCCCTTCTATCCCTTGATTGCTTCGTTGGACGTTGCCGCCGCCATGATGGACGAGCCGGCCGGACCTACCTTGATGGATGAGACTCTGGCCGACGCCATCAGCTTCCGCCAGGCCATGAGCTCCATCGCCCACCGCCTGCGCACCGAATCGGAAAACGGCGATGACTGGTTCTTCGGCATCTACCAGCCGGAAAGCGTCGTGGACCCTGCCACCGGCGAAACCATCCTGTTTGAAGACGCCGAAGACGAACTGTTGGCCACCGAACCCAGTTGCTGGACCCTCAAGAACGGCGAAGACTGGCACGGCTATCAGGACGAAGACTCGCCCGACGACTACTGCATGCTCGACCCCGCCAAGGTCACCATTCTCACGCCCGGCGTGAATGCCCACGGCGTCATCGCCCAGTGGGGTATTCCCGCCGCCGTGTTGACAGAATTCCTTGACTCCCGCCGCGTGGAGATCGCCCGCACCGGCGATTACACCGTGCTGGTCCTCTTCTCGGTCGGAACCTCCAAGGGCAAGTGGGGCAGCTTGCTCGAGAACCTGTTCGAGTTCAAGCGCCTCTACGACACCGACGCCGCGGTGGAAGAGGCGCTCCCGGAGTTGGTCCAGCGCTTCCCTTCCCATTATCGCCATTTGACTCTCAAGGAGCTTTCCGACGAGATGCACAAGGCGATGATCGAACTCGACCTTGCCGTGCTGGTCAACGCTGCCTGCGACGAGGACTTCGACCCCGTGCTGACCCCCGCGCAGACCTACCAGAAGCTGGTTCGCCACGAGACCGAACGCATCCGCTTCAAAGAAATGGCTGGCCGCATCGCCGCTGTGATGCTGGTTCCCTACCCACCGGGCATTCCCATGTCCATGCCCGGCGAGCGGTTGGGCGGACCCGAGTCCCCTGTCATCAAGCTCATCCTGGCCATGGAGCAGTTCGGCAAGCGCTTCCCGGGTTTCGAGCGCGAGGTCCACGGCATCGAGGTGGATAGCGAAGGAGACTACTGGATGCGCGCGGTGATCGAAGAGCCGGAAAAGAAGCGCCGCAAATCGAAGAAGCAGCCGCCGGCCAGTGAGCCGCCCATGAACCCGCCTCGGCTGCCCAGCCGGCCCACCCGCCATTCCACAGAGTAGCCCCCACCACCACCTGCGTTGGGGCTAACCGCCACCTGCGGTGGGGCCAGCTGCCTTCGGCTAGGCCGCCGAGGCTTGGGTGCCCCACCTTAGGCGCAGTTTTACCGCGCACAAGGTGGGTGTTTATCTCTGTGGAACCCCAACCAATCCAGCTTTTTATGGTCTTATATCGTCCTTCGGTCCAGTTGCGATGCGGCAGAGGGTCGCATAATCCCGACAGACGACGTGTTCCCGATAAGTTCCCGCTCGAACCCAGGACAGCCGGCTCCAAGCAAAACCACCACTCCCATTTCAACTGTGCGCAAACGAAACAGCGCAGGACTTGCTCGAACGCCTAAAGAAATCGTTGCGCCCCAAAGTAACCACTGGGACCTCTGCGACCCATGCGGGCCGCAACCGCTCTGGCTGCGCCGATCGCGGACCCTCGGATCGAGCCTAAACCCAATGGTAACCATCGATCACCGCCAATCTGCTCCAAGGTCATTGAGAACCCCACAGATTTTTCCCTGCCCATCTAAATAATTTCTAATCTTGGCCGATGGAATGAGCAAAGGCACGGAGGCTTTCCAGGATGCTCGCCAACAACAGTCCGATCTTCCTTCTCGCGTCGTATGAGCCCACATTGTTGTCCACCCTTGAGCCCCTGTTGATGGCCGCCGGCGCTCGTGTGGAAGTGGTGATGTCGGCTGAAGCAGCCTTGGTTTCGATGACTGCCCCCAATCCTCCCAGCCTCGCTTTGGTCGATGTGAACCTGCCCGGCATGGAGATCGGCCAGTTGCTCACCGAAACCCGCGCGCAAGTCAGTGGCAGAAGGCTGCCGGTCATTCTGATCTCCGACACCGTCACCCAGGAATGGACCGACGCGCTGGCCGACAATGTAATCGACGACCTGGTTCCTCGCACCACCGAGCCGGCCTACTGGCAGGTACGCGTGGACATGGTGATGCGCACCCACCAGAAGCTGCGCGAACTGGAGCAGTTGCGCGAGGCCGCGACACTCAACGCCCAGATGGATCACCTGACCGGCGTCTTCAACCGCCAGACGCTCATCTCCATGCTTTTCCGGGAAACCGACCGGGTGCAGCGCATGAAGAGCTCGCTGTGCTCCATCATCTTCGACATCGACGACTTTTCCCACTGGAATGCGCGCCTGGGCATTGACGCCTGCGACGAGCTGCTGTGCCAGGTGGTGGGCCGCACTTCGCGTCTGTTGCGCAGCTACGACCTCATGGGCCGGGTTGGGGAAGACGAGTTCATGATTGCCCTTCCCGGGTGCAGCGTGGCCAACGCCGTCATGCTGACCGAACGCGTCCGCATGGATGTTTTCTGCTCGCCCTTCCGCGTGGGTGGCGAATCGATCCGCCTGTCGGCCTGCTTCGGAATTGTCTCGAGCGAGGGACGCTCGCCGGTGGTCGTGTTGCGCGAAGCCGAACAAGCACTGCAGACAGCCAAAGCTGCCGGTCCTGAGACCATTCAGTGTTTCGACGACACCCTGCGGCCTTCTCCGCCGCCGGTCACCTACATGACTCCCTCGGCAGGCGATGGATTGCTTGCCTGGTAACACGAGCCGCGACACAGCAGAGAACGATGCCTGGTTTCGATTTCGAGACCAGGCATTTCTGTCTATGCACCTGGCTCGTGCCACGCCAACCCCAAATGCTCTAGACTCAAACCGTGGGCTTTCAAGAGTTTCTCGGCAACACACAAACCGTCAGCCATCTGCGCGAGAGCATTCAGGCCGAGCGGTTTCCGCATTCGCTCATCCTGGCTGGACCGCGCGGCTCGGGCAAGTACACGCTTTCGCTGATGCTGGCCAAGGCGGTCAACTGCCTTCAGCCTACTGAGAGCGACGGTCTGCCGGATTTCTGCGGGCGGTGTTCCAACTGCACCCGCATCGGCGATGCCGCCAATCTCGACGCCCTGGTGGCCGAAGCGGTGGAAGCCCGCGAAGCCATGCGCGACACCGACAAGCGCGAGACCCGCATCCTGATCCAGACACACCCCGACGTGCTGGTGGTGCCGCCCGACCCGCCGCAGTTGCTCATCAAGATGGGGCAGGTCCGGCAGGTGATCCACGTGGCCTATTACCGGCCGCCGGCCGAGTCCAGGCGCTCGTTCTCCATCTTCACCTCCTCGGCATTCATGAAAGAGGCGGCGAACAGCCTGCTGAAGGTTCTCGAGGAGCCGCCCGACCACACCTCGCTCATTCTGCTGACGGAAAACCCCCAGGAGCTGCTGCCCACCATCCGCTCCCGTGCCGTGGTCCACCGGCTTGGCGCCCTGGCTGTGACCGACCTGGAGTCACTGCTGGCCATGCGTCGCCCTGAGCTGAAAGCCACCGACCGCGCCTTGGCCGCGCGCCTGGCCGAAGGCGCTGTGGGCCGCGCCCTCACCATCGATCTCGGCGTCTACCTGGCCAGCCGCCAGGATGCCTTGATCGTGCTGCGCACTGCGCTGCGCGAGCCGGACTTTACACAGCTCTTCCAGGCCACAGAGAAGTACCGCGCCGGAGCCGATGGCCAGGAGAAGACCATCAACCTGCTGCGGGCCTTGGGCAGCCTCATTGAAGACCTGCTGCTGGTGGTGGCCGGTACCCCCCGGCTGGTGCGCAACGTCGACTTGGGTACCGAATTGGATCGCATGGCGCAAGGCCTGACTGTCGATTGGATCGACAGCGCTGCCCGAGCCCTGAATGCCGTCGAATCGGGAATGCGTCGCAATCTGCTTCGCTCTCTCTCGCTCGACGCGCTGGCCGTAAGTCTTGAAGGAAGATAGCCTGGCGCTCCAAACAGGGCTGAGGACAACAGCAGCCTATGCGCGCCTTGCTCCCACATCCTGGATGCACTAAAGTAATGCAACCGATTCACTCCGATAGGCATCTTTCTGGATAACAGCATTCCCGTCATCACACGAAAACGTGAGTAAGAACCTCACAAGGTCCCCAACCACCGCCATTCGTGAGCATGGTACGCGTGCTGCGCGTCTTGTCGACAGCCAAGCCAGGAAGCTCGTTTGTTTTAAAGAGTCGGCCGGGCTGTCGAAGATATTGGTTTCAAGCAACCGCTCGGCACAGAGACAGCCAAAAAGAAGCTGCCGCCTTTGAGGAATTGCCTGAGCGGCTTTACCCTAGAGGTTTCCCAGGAAGGTTGTTTCTCCATGATCAGTCAGACCAGTCGAGCGATGCTGCCCCCTGAACGCCCTTCGCCCGGCCCAGCGCGGGTATTGCGCCAGGTTCGCAGCCTTAACAGCTCCACCACGCCGCTTTCTCTCCGATTCTCGGCTTTGGCCCCCGAAGATCAGACCGGACAACATCAGGCCGAGTATTTTTACTTACAGAAACAGATCCAGGCCCAGACGCCGATGGTGATTGTCCTGGAGGATGGCGAGCAGATCGAAGGCTGCATCGAGTGGTATGACCGGTATAGCCTAAAAGTCCGGGGACGCTCCAAAATGCTGATCTACAAATCCGCAATCAAATACATGTACAAGTTGGGCGAAGTCGGGCCGTAGAACGAGGGGGGTTAGGGATTAGGGGTTAGGGACATTGAGTCGGTCGGCGGCGAGAGCGTTTGCTTGTCACTGGCAATCTCCTTCCGGGTTTATCGCGGATCCCTGTCGCTCACCGCGCCGCTTTCATCAGCCGGTCGCGGATGGCTGCGCCTATCCCCTCGGCAGGCGGCACCGGGCAGAGAATGACTGTGCACCCCCGCGCGTCAAGGGTGCGCAAGCCGGCATAGAGATTACGCGCCATCTCTTCCGGCGCCGACCAGCGGCCCCAGGCGAAGAATTCGGCCTGCTTGATTTTCAAGTCAATCTCCGTGGGCAGCATGATGCCCACCCGCTCCCCGCGCAAAGTCAAGGCCGTATCATCCAGCATTCGCGCCAAGCGATCCAAAGGCGCACCGACCAGCACCAGACGCGCTTTGGGCGCATAGTGACGCAGCCCCACCCCGGGCGAAGGCAACGCCTCGCGCGGCGTCTCCACCAGCGGCGCAGTGCTCTTGAATACCTCCACGGCGCCGGCGACGTCACGAATCTGGTCGGCTGTGATGGCCCCTGGCCGGTAAATCAGCATGGGACTCTGGCAGGGGTCGATAACCGTCGACTCCACTCCATGCTCCGTCGCTCCTCCGTCGAGAACCGCATCGATTCGGCCGTCCAAGTCCTCAAGCACATGCGCCGCTGTCGTTGGACTGGTATGGCTAAAGAGATTGGCGCTGGGCGCGGCCACCGGGACCGCGGCCCGCCGAATCAGTTCCAGCGCTACTGGATGCGCCGGCATGCGCACCCCCATCAGCGGACGCCCCGACGTCACCGCGTCCGGAACCGCAGAGGACCGTGGCAGCAGCAGCGTCAAAGGCCCCGGCCAGAAGGCTTCCATTAGCTGGCGCGCCCCGTCCGGAATTTCAGAGACCAGTCCTTCCAACATCTCCAGGCTAGCAATGTGCACAATCACGGGGTCCCAGGATGGCCGCTTCTTGGCCGCAAAGATGCTGGCCACCGCCGCTGCATCCAGCGCGTTGGCACCCAAGCCGTAAACGGTCTCAGTAGGCAGTGCCACAAGGCCTCCGGCACGCAGAATCTGCGCGCCGCGCTCCAGCATTTCCTGAGCAGCGGCCGTATCCAAATGAGCCGGGTCCACGACCAATCGCAGCGTATTCACTGTTCTATTTTCGCCTCTCAAGGCAGTCCGGGCCAACTGTGCCGCTTGCCGGACGGGTTGGCCGCCCGGTCGCACCAGGTACAAACGCAATATCGTCTGGGAATTGGACAGTATTTCAGTTGGATTAAAGAATCTACATTTTGGTTCGATAAAACGATTATCTGATCAAACATTCCAAAGGAACTCTCTTGAATCCTATTCGCATTTTTGAAGAACGAACAATCCTGCGCCGGATTTCTCTGCGCACAGCTCAAACTGCGATCCTCGCCGTCATGTTCGCAGTCACACTCAGCGCAACCGCCGAGCAGCGCCAGATCGTGTCCCGCTCATCTGCGGTTTACCCGGAACTGGCCAAGCGTATGAAGATTGCGGGAGTGGTTCGGCTCGACGCGACCATCGATTCCGATGGAAAGGTGCTCGATGTGAAGGCAACCAGCGGCAACCACATGCTGGCGCCGGCCGCAGAAGACGCCGTTCGCAAGTGGAAATTCACGCCAGGTCAGGGAACCTCGACGACTCAGGTGGAAGTCAACTTCGCCATCGCTCAGTAGAGTCACAAACTTCTCCCCCCTCTGCCGATGCGCGAAAACGGCCCTTAGGCAAAGGGAGGATGGCTTTTTGACTGGAGAGCCTTATCGTCCGGTTCAAGGGCGAGCGGACTCCGCAAAGCCCTCTGCCGTATACTCACTCCATCCCATGGCCATCGAAACCGAAATCAAGTTCCGCGTCGACAACTTGGAAGGCCTTGCGCAGCGCCTCCAGACCGCCGGGTTCACTGTGCAAACCCCCCGCAGTTTCGAGAGCAATATCTTGTACGACACACCCGACCGCGCCATGCGCGCCCGCACCGAGATTCTGCGCATCCGCTCCTATGCGGGCCACTGGATCCTCACCCACAAACGGCTACCGGACGTTGGCCCAGGCGAAGACACCCACAAGCACCGCATCGAAACCGAAACCGAAATCGCCGACGGTGAGGCTCTGGCACAAGTGTTTTTATCAGTTGGACTGGTGCCTGCATTCCGCTATGAAAAATGGCGCACCGAATGGCGCAGAGGCGAAGGCCACTGCGTGGTGGACGAAACACCTATCGGCAACTACGCCGAACTCGAGGGTCCTGCCGAGTGGATCGATGCGGCAGCGGACCAGCTTGGCGTCGGCCGCTCCGACTACATCACCCTAAGCTATGGCCGCCTGTTCGACCAATGGCGCGAGGAGCACCATTCCACTGCCCAGGATCTTACATTCGCGGCAATCGCCGCGGGGTAAGCTGCAGGAATCAGCGATCCGTCGCGGATGATCGTCTCGATTGCGCATTGCTTTTCTACGACGGCCAAGAATTCCGTCCGATTCGGCCTAGAATGACCAAAGGCCGGGCGCGCGACCTTGCAAGAGAAGCGCATTGACCGGAGCGGTCCAGTGGCCGAGCATCTATGTCTGGACTAAGTCATCTCTTTTCACTCAAAGCCAATGCGCTCCGGAAGATAGATCGGCTATTGCCGGCTGTCATCCTCCAACTCTTTGAAGTTATCGTTCCTCACGTTTTATTGGGGGAGCGATGTAGTTCAACCTGCTTTTCAGACTACTCTGTTGATTTCATGAATGTTATAAAACATGATGCGCCAAGGGCAGGCAGAGGCGCCCTTCAAGTTCCACATCGTGCGACGATTCATTGATAATTTACCGATTACCTTTAGGTGCTGGGCCGATTACCTATATGAACCCACCTAAACCCTCAGGAGAGCTCATGCTGACTACACTCTTTCTCACTTACATTCAACGGGCACGATTCACCGCCGTTGTCTTCACCCTTGCCGCCTCACTCGCGATCCTTTCCACCGTCCCTGCAAACGCCGCAGGCGAGCGCGAGGTCATTGCGCGCGTAAAGCCGGTTTATCCGGTTCTGGCCGAGCGCATGAAGATTGCCGGAACAGTGAGCCTGGAGGCCACGGTCGAACCCAATGGTCATGTAAAGCTGGTTCGAACCGTTATGGGGAACAGCCTGTTGTCTGAAGCGGCCAAAGAAGCGGTGAAGCATTGGAAATTCGCACCCGCGGATTTCGAAACGATCGAACAAATCGATGTCAATTTCCCCAACTGAACCGAGGCCGCGCACTTCAGCAAACCGTAACGGAACTAGAGGGCGTCTAGCTCGAAATTGAAGCGCCCGAGTCAGGGCAGCCCGCAGGCAGCGGCAGCCGAACAAAGTCCTCCATGGCGACCGAACTTCTGGTTCGCACTAAACCTTCCGGCTGCCTCGAATTGAGTTGAGAACAGAAGATTGCCCCGACTTGGCCGGCTCGCATTGCCATCTTCGTTCTGAGGAGGAGGAGACAGTGGCGGGCTCTTCCTCCGGGTCGACTTTGGGCTTTGTATGAATATTGAACATTATCGGAATCTAATTAAAGCACATCCTCCCTGGGCCGATGGTACGAGTAAGCAGCCCGCAAGGCTCAAGGAGACTCCATGAACGTCGTCCGCATTTTTCATTTCAACCCTAGAGCGCGCCGCATAGCAGTACGCCTCGCCCAGGCAGCCGTCCTGACAATGGTGTTCGCCCTGACCCTTCACGCCGGCGCCGAAGAGCGTGAGGTCCGTTCGCGTGTCGCTCCCACCTATCCGGAACTTGCCAAGCGCATGAAGATCACTGGCACCGTCAGAATCTCGGCCACCATCGATGCCGATGGCAAGGTCACCGAAGCCAAGGCCATCAGCGGAAACAAGATTTTGTCGCCGGCTGCCGAAGACGCCGTCAAACGCTGGAAGTTCACAGCGGGGACTGGAACCGCAACCACGGAAGTGGAAGTCAGCTTCCAGTAAAGGCCTCTTGCGTAAGGAATCGGGGCCTCGCAGCAAGTCGCTGCCCATACGGCGCAGGCAGCAGTGTTAGCCCTCGACACAAAGCCCATTCGATCTTCTTGCTCTTTCAGAAACACCCGTCCCCGGCGAGCGATGTGTCCTCGCCGGGATTGCTGCGTTGCACCCCAAACATCGCGCTGAACCCCGGAAAAAATGCCCTCCGGAGGCCGAAGCGTGCGCAGGGGCGAAGGTCTTTAGTGAAACGATTGATCTCGATGAAAAACGCTATCTTATTGATCCAAGGGGATTTTTATCAAAGTACCAAAGTAACTTGAAGCTAAGAATCCTCTTAATGCTGCCCCTCTTCAAGCCGATGACCATAGCTGAGCGCGTTCAGAGCTCTAGGAGGGCCAATGAACACATTTCACGTTATCGCATCGCCCCGGGGGCTAGCTCGCACCGGGTTTCGAATCTGTCAAGCCGTCGTATTGGCTCTGATTTTTGCGCTGGCCGTGCCTGCACGTGCTGCCGACGACCGCGCCGTCAAGTCGCGGGTAGCTCCCATGTATCCCGAAATCGCCAAGCGCATGAAAATCAGCGGCACCGTGAAGGTGGAGGCAACCGTCGATGTGGATGGCAAGGTGACCGATGTAAAGACCCTTAGCGGCAATCATCTGCTGCAGAATGCAGCAGAGGACGCCGTGCGCAAGTGGAGGTTCGCCCCCGCTGCGGCCCCGAGCACGGTGGACGTTGATCTCACCTTCGCGCTGGCACAGTAGCAACCGGGCGCACCAAGATCACCAAGAAAGGGCCCCACAAGCGAAGCGTCAGAAACCTGTCGCTTCGTTTGTGGGGCCCTTTTTTGGAACCACCTAAGATTCCGCGAAGCTATTCTGCCCCGTGGCACTTTTTGTATTTCTTGCCTGAGCCGCAGGGACAGGGATCGTTGCGGCCAACCTTCTCCCCGGTACGGCGCTGCACCGGCTGGCTGCCATCTCCGCCGCCCGACAGGCTCGCCGCTTCCAACTCCCGCTGCTTCTTGCGATGGAACTCCTTTTCCAGCGCATCAATGGTGGTGGAGGGTTGGCGGGTGTGAATGGAGATTTCCCCGATGGGCTGGGGCGCTCCAGCCCCGTCCTGTGGATTGGCGGCGCTGGCCACCGGCGGAGCCTTGGGAACTTCACGCCGCACCTCGGGCGCTGCGCTCATGGGCTGCCCGTCCGGTCCAAGAATCTGCATCCGGAACAGGAAACGGACCGTATCCTCCTGGAACTTGAGCATCATGGCTTCGAACATGTCGTAGGATTCGCGCTTGTAGGCCACCAGCGGATCCTGCTGCGCGTAGCCGCGCAGGCCGATGCCTTCCTTCAAGTGATCCATGTTCAGCAGGTGTTCTTTCCAGATGCCGTCGATCACGCTGAGCATCACCATCCGCTCGTGGTAGCGCATGGTAGGCGAGCTAAGGATCTTTTCCTTGCCCTCGTAGTCCTGTTTCAGCTTGTCGAAGATGGCCTCGCCCAGCTCGTGGCGGCTCATCTGCAGCGGATCGATCCCGACCGACGCCAAACCGATGCCGAAATGGTCGTTCAACTTCTCGTCGATGCCCTTCAGGTTCCATTGCCCCGGATGCAGCTTCTCGCCGGCAAACTCGTCCAGAATGGAGCTGAGAATCCCGCCGACGTAATCCTCCAGGATGAGCTCCTTCTGGTCCACGCCTTCCAGCAAGCGGCGCCGAACGCCGTAAACGGCCTCGCGCTGCTTGTTCATGACATCGTCGTATTCGAGCAGGTGTTTGCGCGACTCGAAGTTCTGGCCTTCGACGGCCTTTTGCGCGGCCTCGATACGATTGGAGATCATCTTTGACTCGATGGGCACGCCTTCTTCCATGCCCAGCCGCTCCAGCAGCGTAGAAACCCACTGCTTGGCGAAGATGCGCATCAGATCGTCTTCCAGCGACAGGTAGAAGCGCGATTCGCCGGGATCGCCCTGGCGCCCCGCGCGGCCACGCAACTGGTTGTCGATACGCCGGGACTCGTGGCGTTCGGTGCCCAGGATGAACAACCCGCCTGCTGCGATCACCTGTTCGTGATCGGCCTGCGCCGCCGCGTTGTGCACCTTGAAGGCCTCGGCCCACTCCGGTTCGGCAACTTCGAACTCCTGGCCCTGGTAATAGAAGCGCAGGAAGCCGGCTGGTGCCATGGGGTTGATTGCCCCTTCGTTGGCGCTGATGGCCCGAGCCTTACTCATCTTCACCAGTTCCTGGCGGGTCATGAATTCGGGATTGCCACCCAGCAGAATATCGGTGCCGCGGCCGGCCATGTTGGTGGCGATGGTGACGCTGCCCAAGCGGCCGGCCTGGGCCACATACTCGGCCTCGCGCTCGTGGAACTTGGCGTTCAAAACAACGTGTTTGACGCCCTGACGGGCCAGGATGGCTGACAGCCGCTCGCTCTTCTCGATCGACGTTGTGCCCACCAGCACCGGCTGCTTCTTCTCATGCAGCAGTTTGATGTCGTCGGCCGCGGCCTTGTACTTTTCCTTCTCGGTCCGGTAAACGACGTCGGGATTCTCGAGCCGCAGCATGGGCTTGTTGGTGGGAATCACCACAATTTCGAGCTTGTAGATCTTCTCGAACTCGGCAGCCTCGGTTTCGGCCGTGCCGGTCATGCCGCTCAGCTTCTTGTAGAGGCGGAAGTAGTTCTGGAAGGTGATGGTGGCCAGGGTCTGATCTTCCTTGCGGATGGCCACGCCCTCTTTTGCTTCGATGGACTGGTGCAGCCCGTCGCTCCATCGGCGGCCCGGCATCAGGCGGCCGGTAAAGGTGTCGACGATGATCACTTCGCCGTCCTTCACCACGTACTCCACGTCGCGCTTGTAGAGTGCGTGGGCCTTGATCGCCGTTTCTACATAGTGCTTCAGGTCCCAGTTTTCCGCGTCGGCTATGTTGTCGATGCCCAGCAGCCGCTCGATGGTGACCCAGCCTTCGTCGGTCACGCCGATGGTCCGCTGTTTCTCATCAACGATGTAATCGCCGGTCAGGGTCTTGAATTCGCCCTCGTCGATCTCCTCGCCCAGAACCAGCTCGGGGATGATCTTCTTCACACGGGCATACTTGTCGGTGGTCTGGTCGGTGGGCCCGGAGATGATGAGCGGGGTGCGCGCTTCGTCAATCAAGATGGAATCGACTTCGTCGACAATCGAGTAATAGTGCCCGCGCTGCACGCAATCTTTTATTTCAAACTTCATATTGTCGCGCAGGTAGTCGAAGCCGAATTCGTTGTTGGTTCCGTATGTGATATCGGAGGCGTATGCCGCGCGGCGCTCGGCGTCGTCGAGATCGTGGACAATCACGCCTACGGTCAGGCCCAGGAACTCGTAGATCTTGCCCATCCACTCGGCATCGCGCTTGGCCAGGTAGTCGTTCACCGTGACCACGTGCACGCCGTGGCCGGCAAGAGCGTTCAAATAGCAGGCCAGCGTGGCTACCAGCGTCTTGCCTTCGCCGGTCTTCATTTCGCTGATCTTGCCCTGGTGCAGAACCATGCCGCCAATCAACTGCACATCGAAATGGCGCATCTGCACGGCGCGCCAACCGGCTTCGCGGACCACGGCGAAGGCCTCGGGAAGGATCTCGTCCAGCGCCTCGCGCTCGGCGATCTCGATGGCCTTTTCGTCGGTTATTCCTTCCAGACGGGCGGCAATCCGGGCACGAAACTCCACGGTCTTGGCGCGCAACTGCTCATCTGTGAGTTGCTTGATGGCCGCTTCAAAGCCGTTGACTTCAGCCACGATAGGCCAAAGCTTCTTGATGATGCGCTCGTTCGACGTGCCAAAAACCTTTGTCAGAATCTTTTCTAAAAACACAGGAATCTCCGTTTACCAGTGTAAATGGTGGAGGTTACGAAGAGCGCGACGGTGCACCGTTCGCGCAGCAGACCGGCGGGGTAGCCGAGAGGTTTCCCAGGTCTCGAAACCTGGACCCGTGACACCCGGCAACGGCCGGCAAGCTCGGGCCAGGCCCAAGCCGCTGGAAGATTCATTGGGTTTCAGAGACGCAGCACGAGGCGGTCAATCGGTTGGCCACGCCGGATCCGCCATAGCTGGCGGTTCAACTGCTTTTGAATTGTTTCCGGGTCACCGTCCTCGTCTTCGTCGGCATCCTGTTCCTGCTTGGCCTCAACAACATAGGCCATGCTCGGCCGGTGAAATATCTGCATGGATTGAAATGCAGTTCCGAGGGATGAGGTTGAGGGATAATAGCCCAGATTCTTTCGCCCCCGGCGTTTGCCGTGCTTCCAGGCTGCACGCCGCACCAGAAAGTGAACAAAGAGAAGCACCGCGGCCAAGACCGGGCTACTCATGAGAAACATGGAGCCGTCATAAACCAGATCTACGCCCATAACACCCTTCGCGATCGCAGGCAGAACATGAATTCAATGAGATCGAGCCTGCAAAGGAAAAAAGATCCAGCTTGCACAGCCCGACCGATTCAGTTCTTGAGATTGGGAAGACTAAGCCAGCAGGAAGGGTGGAGGCCGCTGGAAACTTGATGGCAGAAACGGCGCGTCCGGAATGCGGCTCGCGTATCCTGAGGCTTCACAGGGCAACAGGGTCAGGGGAGAGATAAGCCCCACAAACAGAATGGGCAGAATGGCTAGCCAGTCCGACGAGTGGTCGGCATGCCCATACGGCGCCAGCAACAGCAACAAGGCGACTCCGATTGCAATGGCTGCAACCAGGATCCATCCGCGCCGATGCCGATTCTGTGCGATCGTCCCGTTCCTCTTGCCTTGCAGTATAGCAAACTGCATTCCTATTTCATGGTCGGCACAATAATGGCCGCAGCGCGTCGCAGCATCTGTTCGAATTCCTCGACCGGCACCGGCCTGCTGAACAGGTAGCCCTGAAATGAATGGCAACCCAGCCCCGCCAGGCGTCTGCGCTGGGCCTCGGTTTCCACGCCCTCGGCGATCACAGACAACCCCATGGCATGGCTCAGGGAAATAATGGTCTGAGCAATCGCCCCGCTGCTCAGATCGGTCAAGATGTCGCGCACAAACGAGCGGTCGATCTTCAACTGCTCCAGCGGCAAGCGCTTCAGATACGACAGCGAGGAGTAACCGGTTCCAAAATCGTCCAGGCTAAAACGCAACCCGTGCTCATTCAGAATAATCATCTTGGAGATGACATCTTCGAAGTTATCCACCAACATGCTTTCGGTAAGTTCAAGCTTGAGATTTCTTGGATTGGCGCCTGTTCTGCGCAACGCCCCCAGCACTTGTTCCACGAAGTCGGGCTGGCGCAACTGCCGGGCACTGACGTTCACAGCCACGGTCAGGTTGGCGGTTTCCGCTTGCTTGCCCCATTCCGCGATCTGCAGGCAGGCGGTTTCCAGCACCCAGTTGCCCATGGGAAGAATCAAGCCCGTCTCTTCGGCCAGGGGAATGAATTCGCCAGGGGCCAGAAGGCCGCGGTGAGGATGCCTCCAGCGCAGCAGGGCCTCGGCGCCGTTGAGCCGCGATTGCTCGACCTGCGGCTGATAGTAGAGCAGGAATTGCTGCCCTTTGATGGCTTGGCGCAGATCCTCCTCCAGGTTGGCGCGCGCATTCACCGCAGCCTGCAACGAAGGCTCGAAGGCGCAAATGGTGTTGCCCCCGGCGGTCTTGGCTTGACGCATCGCCAACTCAGCCTGTTGCAGCACCTCTTCGCTGCCCTCCAGCCGATTGCCGAAGACATTGATCCCGATGCTGGAGGTCACCTGGCACTCCCTGCCGGCAAGCATGTAGGGCTGTCCGACCGCGGCCAGAAGCTTCTCGGCTACCATCCTGGCCTGCGCCGCAGCCTCGTCGGCAAAGCTGCTCAAATCCTCGATCATGACCACGAATTCGTCGCCGCCGAGTCGCGCTACGGTATCGGACTCTCGCACACTGCCGATCAGCCGCCGCGCCGATTCCTGCAGCAGCAGATCGCCGCTCTGATGGCCGAGGGTCTCGTTCAGCGACTTCAATTTGTCCAGATCCACCAGCAACAGGGCGCGCTTGCGGCCATTGCGCGCGCCGGCCGCCAAAGTCTGCCTCAACTGTTCCAGCAGGAAGCGCCGATTGGGCAGACTGGTCAGCGGATCGTAGAAAGCAAGATTCTTGATCTCGTCTTCGGCCGACTTGGCCGCCGAAATGTCCCGCGTCATCGAGAGGATGCAGGGAACTCCCTCCAGGTCAATGACCGAAGCCGACATCCGCCCCCACAGAAAGTTCCCATTCTTGGCTCGGAATCGCGCCACCAGGTCTCGGCAACGACCGGTCCGGCGCAGCGAATCCTCCATCGCCAGCCGATCCGCCGGGTCCGCCCACAAATGCAGTTCCAACGAACTCCGGCCCACCACTTCTTCCCGTTCGTAGCCGAGTAGATCCAGAAGCGAGCGATTGCAATCCACGCAGATGCGGTCGCTCAGACGACTGATGTGAATGGCATCCAGACTGGTGTTGAAGGTGGTGTGGTAACGGGCTTCGCTGGCTCTGAGCGCTTCCTGCGTGGCCGCCAGCCGCTCCTCCGCCGCCTTGCGCCCATCGATGTCTTCCACCAGGGCAATGAAATGCAGCGGCCGCCCCTCCCCGTCCCGCTGCATCGAGGTGGTGAGCCGAACCCAGACATGGCTGCCGTCCTTGCGGACATAGCGCTTCTCGAAGCTGGCTGAATCGGTCCTTCCCGCGGTCATCTCTTCCAACACCGTCAGGCTCGATGCCATGTCTTCCGGCGGGGTCAATTGCTGGAAGCTGAGGCCGGTGATCTCTTCCACGGTGTAGCCGACAATCTCCGCAAAGCGCGCATTGCAGCGCAGAATCTTGCCCTCGAATGACGTGTGAAGAAGGCCCACCGCTGCCTGCTCGAACGTGGCTCTGAAGCGCTCCTCGCTGTCGCGAAGTTGCTTCTCGGCCTGCTTCCGCTCGGTAACATCCTTGGCAAACACCGAAACGCCCGTCGTCTTTCCAAGTTCAACGATCCGGTTCAGCGCCAGATCCAGAGTCCGTCCATCGGGAAGCGCGATTTCGGCCCGCACCCGCCCTTCGCCCAACACCCGCGCGAACAGCGTATCCCAGACTGCGGCTCGGGCCGGGGGAAGCCACTCTTCCGACTTCATCCCGCCCCTCAATTGGATGTTCTGGCGGCTCTTGATGTCCTGCTGCAACGCCCGGTTGAACGCCAGCAGCCGGCCCTCGAGGTCCACCGACCAAATCAGGTCTTCTGTGCTCTCGATCAAGGCGAACAGATTCGCTTCTGCCTGATTCCGCATCCCGGGCTCTCCTGATTCAGTCGTGCTCGTGCTCACCAAACCGTCCCCCTTGCCTTTCGGGTTGCCGCACGATACAGCATCTCCCAACACTCGTCTTGCCTACCCCATCGGAACGGTACACCTGGAGCTTCACCCCGGATTGGAAACCTTCCGTGTCCGCGTCCCAAACTGTCGCCGATTCCCAGAGCGGTCCCGCCCATGCGGAAATGGAAAATGCCCGCCTTCGCCTCGGACAAGGCAAAGACGGGCATTGGGATAGTTGGACATTGGAAGCCGGTCGCCGATCTACTCATCCGGCGGCGATGAACCGGTTGGCCCCACTTACTCCACCGTTACGGTGAATGTGGAGGTCCGGGTGATTCCCATCGAGGCGGCAGATACATTCACGGTGTAAGTACCAGCCGGCGTTCCCGGATCCATGGGTGGCGTCACTGTGGTGTACACACCGCCACCACCGCAGCCCGCGAACCCGGCCACGCAAACCAGCAATAACAGCACCCACGGAAGCTTGCGCCGCCGCACCCCCGACATGCCAAACAGAAAGAAGATGCCTGCCATGGCTACTGCCCCATAGCCGCCCAGGCCCGGCATCCGATTCGCAGCCTCCTGATGGGCAGCAGTGGTGGTGATGGTCAGGGTTGCAGTGGCCGTCGCGGTCTTGGGCACAATGCCCGGAGGAGGAAGACTCACGGTTACCGTAGGGCAGGTCGCCTCGGTCATGGCTGCCGGCAGAGTGCAGGTCAGGGTCACCTGGCCGGCAAAGTAATCCACACCGGCCAGCGAAACCGTGGTGGTTCCAGACTGGCCCGGCGCCGGGATGGTCACGTTTGGTACAGGCGACGCAATGTTGAAGGTGGTGTCGACGACGGTAATAGGGATCGCGTAATCCCCTTGCGACGGCAGGTAGTACGTGTCACCGCCATAGGAGGCAGTTACGGTGTAAGTTCCGGGCGTGTCGATCGACGAGTTGAGAGTGGCGGCGAGATAGGCTATGTATCCACTGCTGAAGCTTCCATTCCTGGGGCCATACACGATGGTCCCAGGGGCCGGGCTGCCATTCTCGAGAATGGAAATGGTCCCGGTGGGCGCTTGCAGGATGCTCTCGGTGTAAACCGGCACGATGATCCGGAATGCCTGGCCGGAATAGGCCTGGTAGCCGCCAGGATTCAAATTGTCAAAGGGGAGATCGTAAACCAGGGGCTCGGTCTTGGTCGGCGCCTGTGTAACGGTCGCAGTCAAGGAGGCATTGCTGGGGTTGTAGCTGCTATCCCCTGCGTACTGCGCTTGCAGCGTGTAGGTTCCCAATGAGGTAAATCCGGGGGCGAGCAGCTGGTCTTCAACATAACCCTGGGTATTGAGGAAATAACTCCCGGCGTCGAGCGCGGTGCCTGCCTTGGTGAAACTGACGGTTCCCGAAGGGCAGCCCACTTCGCTTTGCGCCGGACTGGGCGCGCAAGAGGCACCGGAGGCGTTGGTTACATCGCCACGCAGCAGGAACAACGCTCCGAAGGGCACGGTAGTGGCCTGCTGATACAAGCCCACATCCATGTTGTCCCAAATCAACGACAGCTTGGTCCGACTGTTCTCTTTGCCGACTGTCACCTGCACGGGCGCCGAATCGCTGGAGCCAAAGGTGCCGTCCCCCGCATAGTGGGCCGTCACGTTATAGGTCCCGCCCGGCAGCAGCGTGGTGGCGCCGCTGGCCACGCCGTTGTTCAACGAGAAGCTTTCGATTCCCTCGGTCTTGCCCGCCGGAGTCGCCATCAGCGCGACGCTGCCGGTAGGCGTACCGGTTCCGCCCTGCGCCGACACGGTGACCGCGACATTGACCGCCTGCCCGTGGGAAAGGCTCACGGGAGTCAGGCTGGTCAGAGTGGTGGTGCTCGCGGTGAAGGCGGCCGAGTTCCACGCATTCACCAGGTTGTTGGCATTGAGAGACCCTAAACCGGTTGCCAGATCATAGCCCGATGTAGCGGTCCATGCAGGGTTGGCGGGGTTGTTGGGATCGATCAGCACGCCGTAGCCGTTGGTCGGAGCCGTACCACAGTTGGGGGTTCCAGGCGAGCAAGGCACGGAGTCGTTGCCCTTGGTGACGTCGTAGAAGATGCACGAATTGCCGGTGGACGCCGCAGAGCTGGAATTACAACTGGCTCCCTGCTGCGCTGCGAGTTTGTAGAGAATGTAGTTGGCATTGCCCTGGCGGCCACCCAGGCTCTGTGCGGTTTTCTGGTTCACCAGCGCCATCATGCCGGCAAAGACGGGCGCCGAAGCCGAGGTCCCCCCGATGCCGACAAAAGAATTGTTGGCCAGGCTGCAAGGCAAGACGCTGCCGAATATTCCCATATCCGCTTCGCACATGATGTAGAAGCTGCCGTCTTGGCCGTTGCTGGCAAACAGCGACACGTCGGGCAGGTCGCGCACTCCGTCCTGCGGAACGCCTGCTCCTGTTTGCCACGCCGGCTTGGCGGTTCCCGACTGGCATGTCCCGTCGCTGCCCTGTGTCGAGCAACTGCTGGGCCCGCCGCTCCCCGCTACGATGTTGAGTTCTGCGGAACTGGTGGGACAGTTCCCTGCGCCCAACGCAGCGCAGGAATCGTTCCAGGTGGTCTCGGGAATGTAGCCTTTTGCGGAAGCTCCCGTGGTGGGATCGTTGGTGGCGTTCCAGTAATTCGGAGCGGTGGATGCTGTCTGGTCGAAATCCGTGCCCCCCACCGCTACGTTATAGGGCGTGGACGCGAATCCGCTGACCGCTAGGCCGCCGGAGGCCTCAGCTACCTCGTCGAAGTCGTCGCATCCCGCCGAGCCGCCATCGCCGGCCGCAACCACTACCGTGATGCCCTGCGCTGCCGCTTGCTGCCAAAGCGAGTTGTAGAAGGCGTTACCGGAATTGCCCAGAACCGACTCGCACTCCCCATAGCTCTCGCTCATCACCGGGGCCAGGTTGTTATCCACAATGTAGAGTGCGGAAAGGTCGACGCCGAGCGAGGTCTCTGTGCTCTGTGAGACCACCAAGTCGATGGTGGCGTTTTTCGCCACCGCGCCCGACCATGAGACGTCGAGCACCGCTTCGGGCTCATCGCCCACCACTCCCGGGTCGGGGCCATTCAAGATGATTTGCGGGTCCTTGGCAGGCAATCCGAAGATGCTGCGAAAGGTCTCGATATCGCTCAGATGGATGTTGGTCTCGCCCACGATGGCGATGGTCTGCCCGGTGCCGTCGATGCCCGCGCTCCACAGCGGAAGCAGGTTGTAAATCGTGGCAAGGTCGGTGGGTCCGACGCCGTAGAGATATTGCTGGTTCCCCTTATAGGTGAACAGAGGCAAAGGCGCATTCTGTGTCGCCTGCTGCGGAGCCCCTTTCAGCGTCCAGTGCATTTGGCGGGGAAAGTTGTGCAGCGAAAGCACACCCTTGACGGCCGGGGCCAAGGCGGCAGGAATGGAGGGGTCGCTGCTGTTGGCCCAGTGCTCTGCCCCGTTCACAACGTATTTATGAATGGAGGTATGAAACGCCTCCCGTACTCGTCCTGCCGTCCCGGAGAATTCGATCGCCGTTTTCCCCTTGGAAACGGAGATGACCTGAAAGCCATGCGCTTCAAGCCATGCGCGCACGGCGGCCAGGTCGCTGTCGGCCAGGCCGAATTGGCGGCCGAACGTTTCCGGAGTGAGCCACTGGCGATAATTGGATGAACTGCGGTCCTGTTGCTGGTCGAGCAGGGTGCGCAAGGCCTGGTCCTGATCGGCGCTGCGATTCAGCACAAGTTCCATGCGGTGCAGGGCCAAGCTGTCGGGCGCCGCGCCCCGGTCGAATTCGGCCCGTGCCAAGGGGTGGGTATTGCCGCGCAGAACCGTGCGGCTCGTTTCATCCACCGGCTGCGTAATCAAGGCGGGCGCTGCTCCCAAGATGGCCCCGGCCGGCGCCGCGCTCTGAGCCTGGGTGCTGATCCAGGCCCCCAACAGCGCCACGGTGAGAACCGTCCACTGGAGGGCAAACCGGCTTCGCCTTTGTCGGAAATCGAATGCAGAACGACATGCAACGGAAGGAACCAAAGCGAGCAAAGAACGGTACATGAGAACTCTCCTCGAAGCAATCGGAAATGGGCAGGCCACCGGGAGCATTCCCATCAAGGCGACCGATAAACCTGTCATTCGGCCTGGAATGCATCGGGATGGGCGATTTTGAAATCGCGGATGAAGGCCGGTCAGCGCGCCTGCCCCTGGGTCTTGGCTGCTTGCTCCCAGGCGATCACGGCTGCCGTTTATCGCGAAACAGGAATCGCTTTGTCCGCCTAAGCCTTGTGTTTTTACCTGATCCCGCACGGCCCGAAGGTACCAAGGCGGCTCGGGCCGTGTCATTCGAGGTTTCGCTGTATTCACAAACACGGGGTCGGCGAGAAAGTCGTCATTTTTTGTGCAGCCGCATTTTTTGTGCAGCTCGACCCTTCCTTCGCGCCTCGCCCACCGATTTACTCTTTCGCTGCCTCGATGACTTGCCGGCTCGCTGTCCTGATCGCTATCCCGCGCCCGGTACAATGGAGTTGGAAGTTGGACCTGACCCAAACCATGGCGGAAAAAGAGCAAAACAAGCCCAAGACCCCCGAGGCCCGCAAAAAGGATGAGGATCCGGTCGGCAAAGTCTACGACTCCCGCCTGATTCGGCGTCTCGGCCACTATCTGCGCCCCTACTGGGTTCAGGCCACAGTCTCGACCCTCGCGGTCACCTTCAAGTCTCTCAGCGACGTCACCGGCCCTTATCTGGTGAAAGTTGCCATCGACCGCTACCTTACAGGAAACGCCGGACCCGCAACAAGCTGGCTCACCCGCCACTTGCCCACCGACCCCTACCTGGGCATCACCCGGCTCGCCACCATCTATCTCTGTGCCCTGCTCTCGGCCTATTTCTTCGAGTTCATCCAGGTCTACCTGATGCAGTGGACCGGCCAGAAGCTCATGTTCGACCTGCGCCGCGACATCTTCCGGCACATGCAGCGGATGCATATCGGCTTCTTTGACAACCACTCCATCGGCCGCCTGGTCACCCGGCTCACCTCGGACGTCGACGCCATCAACGAGATGTTCACCGCTGGCGTGCTGGCCATCGTGGACGACTTTCTGAACCTGACCATCATGGCCATCCTCATGCTCACCATCAACTGGTGGCTGGCCCTGATCGCTTTCTCCGTCCTGCCCCTGATTCTCATCGTCACTCGCCTGTTCCGCGACCACGTCCGGGAAAGCTACCGCCGCGTCCGCGCCGCCATTGCCCGCATCAACAGCTTTACCCAGGAACACATCTCCGGCATGGCCGTAGTGCAGTTGTTCAACCGCGAGCAGCGCGCCTTCGACGATTTCGAGACCGTCAACCGGCAGCACATGGTGGCCTTCAAAGACACCATCTTCGCCTACGCGCTCTACTACCCCGCCGTCGATTTACTGTCAGCCATCGCCATCGCCCTGGTAATCTGGCGCGGCGGCTTCGGCGTGCTCACCGGCTCGGTAACGGTCGGCGTCCTGGCCATGTTCATCCAGTACTCGCTGCGCTTCTGGCGGCCGATTCAGGATCTGAGCGACAAGTACAACATTCTGCAAGCCGCCATGGCCGCCTGCGAACGCATCTTCAAGCTGCTCGACACCGAGCCGGAGATCGTCTCGCCCGTCGCGCCGCTCGTGGGCGACGGCTCCAACCGCATCGAGTTCCATCACGTCTGGTTCACCTACCAGAAGCTGACCGATGAGCAGCAGGCCATGGTGGCCGCCACCGAGCCCACCAAACTGGGCTCGATCCCGGGCATCGAGTGGATTCTGAAGGATGTCTCCTTCACCGTCGAGCCGGGGCAGACCGTGGCCATCGTGGGCCATACCGGCTCCGGCAAGACCACCCTCATCAGCCTGATGATGCGCTTCTACGACGTCAACGCGGGACAGATCCTACTCGACGGCGTCGACCTCCGGCAGCAGGATCTGCTGGCTCTGCGCCGGCATTTCGCCGTAGTGCTGCAAGATCCCTTTCTGTTCACCGGGACCATCAAAGAGAACATTCGCCTGGGAAACGAAGCGATCACGGAAATGGAACTCCGCCAGGCGGCCAACGACGTCAATGTGCTGGACTTCATCGAGAGTCTGCCCGCGCAGTTCGACGAGCCGGTGCAGGAAAGGGGCAACTCGCTCTCGACTGGACAGAAGCAGCTCATCAACTTTGCCCGCGCGCTGGCCTACAATCCGCGCATCCTGATTCTCGACGAAGCCACTTCGAGCGTGGACACCGACACCGAGCTGCGCATTCGCGGAGCCCTGGAGCGCATGGTCGAGGGTCGCACCAGCGTGCTGATCGCCCACCGCCTCTCCACTGTGCAACGCGCCGAAACCATCCTGGTGATGCACAAGGGCCAGTTGCGCGAGATGGGCTCGCACCAGCAACTGCTTGCCGAGCGCGGCCTCTACTGGAAGCTCTACCAGTTGCAGTACAAGGATCAGGAACAGGGAGTTGGCGTGCGGGACCAGGGATTAGCGACTCGGGGTCAGTTGGCGCAGGCCAGCGACTAGAGCGATTCCAGAATAGGTGTTCCCTATCTTGCATCGTGCAGGGTCGCCGCTCCTTGGGGTCGCGTCGACTTGAACGCTGCGGTTCCTGGGTACAGTCATTCTGGAATCGCTATAGCGCGGTTGGACCGCATGAACTGGAAATCCTGGAAAGGCAAGGACGTGGACGGCCACGGCACATCCGGCCAGGAGACACAGCGCTACCTTCTGCCCATTACCAATCCTCTTGCTTCTCAATCGAAATAGCCAAGGGAGTCTGTTTTGCTCGCCCGTGAAGGGACGAGCAACATTCAAAGCCTTCAACGTGGGTTCTTCGGATCGCGCCGCTTGGGCCGCCGATCGCGGCGTGTGTGTTTTGGCAGCATCCCTGCCACCATGCCTACGGCCGCGGCCA
>Ga0181520_10000873_pt1 | contig 64928 bp, 50 predicted proteins | sample PEATcosm2014_Bin_29_FD_132451 | JGI IMG/M metagenome (GOLD analysis project Ga0181520, IMG submission 132451) | Peatland microbial communities from MTU Mesocosm Facility, Houghton, MI, USA - PEATcosm2014_Bin02_30_metaG | ecosystem: Environmental > Terrestrial > Soil > Wetlands > Peat | place...
GTCTTTACGTCGGCAAAGTCGCGGTTGATGATGCCGGGGATGGTGATGATGTCGCTGATGCCCTGTACGCCCTGCCGCAGCACGTCGTCGGCAATGCGGAAACTCTCAAAGAAACCGGCGTCCTTGGCCACGGCGAGCAGTTTCTCGTTGGGGATCACGATCATCGTGTCCACGCTCTCGAGCAGCTCTTTCAAGCCGCGCTCGGCCTGCTGCAGCCGGCGCTTGCCTTCAAAGCCGAAGGGGCGGGTGATGACGGCGACGGTCAAAATGCCCATCTCGCTGGCCAGCGAGGCGATCACCGGCGCGGCTCCCGTACCCGTGCCGCCGCCCAGGCCTGCGGTGACGAAGACCATGTCCGCGCCTTCGAGGGCCTCGATGATCTTTTCCGAGTCTTCCAAAGCGGCGCGACGGCCCACGTCGGGGTTGGCTCCGGCGCCGAGGCCAGAGGTGAGGCGCACCCCAAGCTGGAGCTTTACCGGGGCCTGCGACAGCTTGAGCGCTTGCACGTCGGTATTGGCGGCGATGAATTCGACGCCCTCCATTTTGGCCTGGATCATGCGATTGACGGCGTTGCCGCCGCCGCCGCCCACGCCGATGACCTTGATGCGGGCTCCGCGCAGACCTTCGTCGTGATACTGGATGCGCATCTCTCCGGCTTCATTGCTCAACTGTTCCATTTGGGTTCAGGCCTCCTGAATTCATGGCTGATAATCGTCAACGGTTAAAAACTGGCGGCAAAAATGGCGCGCAGCTTGGATCGTAAATTGTTGTTCTCGGCCGCACGGTTCACGCGTGTGCGGTGGGCATACAAAAGCATGCCGATTGCAGTAGAAAAGCCGGGATGCACAAGCTCGGCTGGCATATTCGAAAGGCGCACCGGCATTCCGGTACGCGCCGGGACCCGCAATTGGCTCTCAGTGACATCGAGCATGCCGGGCAGCATGGCCCCGCCGCCGGTGAGCACACAGCCTGCGCCCAGGGCCTCGACCACGCCGCCCTGGCGCAGGCTCTCTTTCACAAAATAAAGAAGCTCGCGCGCCCGGGGTTCCAGAATTTCAGCAACCATGCGCAGACGCAACCGCTGCGGGTTGGGGTTGGCGATCTCAATTTCCGCGTCCTGGGGAACGGCCGTCACCACGGCGTTTCCGTATTGGCGCTTCAATTCCTCGGCCTGGGCCACGGGCATCTGCAGGCCAATCGCCAGGTCGTTGGTAAAGTGCTGCCCGCCGACCGGCACGGAGCCTGTGTGGGCCACTGCGCCCTCAAAAAACACCACCAGGTCGCTGGAGTGGGCGCCGATGTTGAGCAGGCACACACCCAGCTCCCGCTCGTCGGCCGAAAGCGTGGCCTCGGCGGCGGCAATCGACTCCAGCACAGCCTCAGTCACTTCAAGCCCGGCCCGGTTGGCGCAGGTGACCGTGCTTTGCAGCGCCGAGCCCGAGCAGGTGGCGATGTGCAGGTCTACTTCCAGCCGCGCCCCCACCATGCCCACAGGATCGAAGATGCCAGGCTGGTCGTCGAGGATGAACTGGCGGGGCAGCAGGTGCAGAATCTCGCGATCCGGAGGACGTTCGACAGCCCGGGCGCGCTCGACGGCGCTGCGCACGTCCTCTTTGCCGATCTCGCGCATGCGGCTGCCCAGCTCGATGCCGCCGTTGGTGTTGAGGCCGCGAATGTGCGGGCCGCCCACGCCCACGACGCATTCGTCGATATTGACGCGCGCCACCCGCTCGGCCAGCTCGTTGGCCGCCTTCACCACCTTGGCGGCCGGGGCGAGCTCGGCGATCAGGCCCTTGCGCATACCGGCAGACTCGACGATTCCGTGCCCGCGATAGCGCAGCGAGCCCTCATTCAGGTCCGCCGCCAGCACGCGCGTCCATGCGCTGCCGATGTCCAGCACCACGATCAGGTTGTCCTGTTTCTGGCTCATCGCGCTCACTGGCCTTCTCCGGCGGACGCGGCCGGATGGGCGGTTGGGGCGGTCTTCTGCTTGCTCACGTTGAGTGCGGCATGTTTAGCCTCCGCACGCTTCTTGTCGCTTGCCTTGTCCTGGGCCGTCCTTTGAGCGGACTTGGCACCCGCTTTGGGAGCCGTCTTCGCTCTTGCTGAGGTCTTTCCGCCTGGCTTCAAGGGCTTGGCCTTGGACGCCGGCCTGGTGTTTTGCGACTTGGCACTCCCCAGTTTGCCATTTGCTGCATTCGACGAGAGAACCGGCTTCACGCCAGGTTTGTTCGCCGTCTTCTGGGCGGGATCCGCGGGCTTGCCGGCAGACGCCGTTCCAGGCGCCTTGTCTTCGGTTGCTTTCGCGCCAGCGACCGCCTGCTGGTCGGCGGTGGTTTGCGCGACATTGGAGCCGGGAGCCATCTCCAACACGACCTGCTGGTCATAGCGGAGATCCACCGCGGCGAGTTTCGGATATTGCTGGCGCCATTGGGCGATATTCGCCTTGTAGTGCTGATAGCGCTCCAGAAAGTGGTCCTCGCCGAAATGCAGAAGGGTGGTATCGTCCTGCATGGTGACGCGCGCATCCTCGGGATCGGTCAGATCGACCTCTGAGATCTGGGTGGAGAGCTTCTGGCCGTTCGAGTCCAACTCCGCGAGAAGGCGCCCATAGACCGCCATGCGCGCCTGGCGGGCCGGTCGCGGGTCACGGGGATCGATGCCGGTGAGTGTCGGGAACGAGTAGTGGTGCTGGGCCATCATGGCGGCCGGCATGGTGAGCAGAACGCCGTTGGCGTCCACCAGGCCGAACTGCTGGCCCTGGCGCGCAAAAGCCACCGGCTGGCGGTCCACCACCGAGACGCGAATCTGGTCCGGAAGCAGCCGCATTACCGTGGCTTTTTCGATCCAGGGAATCTGCTCCAACTGCTTGCGCCGCTCGCTGAGGGGAACGAAGAAGATGTTGCGCCCGATATCTTCACCGAAAACCGGCAGCATCTCCGAGCGGCTGACCTCGGTGAGCCCGGAAGCCTCGATATTGCTTGCCCCGGCGATGCGAAAACGCCCGTCGCGTTCGAGATAGGTCTTGAGAAAGAAGATGCCTGTGGCCAGGCTGCCCAGAACGATGAAAGTGCCCAGGCCCAGAAACACACGCCCTGCCGTACTGGCCGGTCGCCACCATGGTCCGCGGGCCTGATCCCGGCTGGACCAATCCTGACGCGGCCCATCCAGACGTTGACCTTCCAGGCGTTGCCCGCCGAAACGGCCACCGCCGGCGTAGGAGGAGGCATCGCGGTCATCGCTCATATCCAGCGGCATGCCGGGCAGTGTGCGTCCTCCAGGGGGCGCACCCTGCTGCACGCGCCGGAAGCGAGGCTCCGCGGGCGCTTCATCTTCCCACACCAGGGGACGGGTTGTGTCGTTACTCTGTCTGATCACGCCTGAGCAAGGTCGTGAGAATCGCCAGGTTCAACTATAGCGTGAGGCGAGCCGGCTTTTTCCCCGGAAGCAGCTGGGGGGAATCCGCGCCGTTACGGGGGCGCTTGATGAAGCGACAGAACGCATCCTGCGGTGCGTTGCTCTGATCGTTGTTGGGCGGCATGTCGCTGGTATCGATCTCGCTGTTCGGCGTCGTGGCAAAAGCGTGCAGCTTCAGCCTCTTCGCTTGCGCAGGACCCAGGTGGTCATGCAGCGATAGTCCTGCACGATGGTGGTCTTGAGCGGGTCAACAAGAACGGCGTTCATCTCCTCAGTCAGGCTGAGGAGCATGGGCTGGTCGACCAGGAACCACTCCGAACCGTCGGGGATGAGGAATACGTTGCCCCGCAGCCGCTTGAAGTCCATGCCAATCCGCGAGCCCAGACGGCAGAATAGCATTCCGCCTGGCTTCAGCACGCGCCAGAGCTCCGCCAGCATGGCTCGGAAGTGCTGGTCGTCGCGGGCAAAGTGAAGCACCGCACTCGATAGCACTACGTCCGCAAAGCCATCGGGAAACGGCATCCGCTCAACCAAGCCCACCTGGAAGTTCTTCGTGGGCAAGCCGGTCTGAAGCGATGCGGACAGTCGGCGGACATGCTCCACAGCCTCGGCGTCCTCGTCGACCGCGAACACTTCGCATCCGGTGCGCAGCAAATGCACCAAGTTGCGCCCATAACCGCATCCGGCATCCAGGACGCGCATGCCGGGCTCAATGTTCCCGCGCAGAATCTGATCGAAGACGTAGATATCGATCTGGCCGAACTGCTCTTGAACACTTAGCGTCACGCCGCCAACCTCCGCAGGGAATCTTTGGGAACGCCCCCAACGAGCCAATCTTTCCCGGGGGCAAAAGCCCCGCGTTCATTCTTGCCTTTTGCGACAAAACTGAAGTCGTGCCCTGTTACAAAGCCGAGCCTTTCCGCAGCCCGCGAAGCCCGTGCCCTTCCACTCAAGAAGTGTCTTCAGGCGGATGCTGCAACTGCTTCCAGCGCCGCGAGGATCTGTGGGGCTAGCTGGCTGACGTTGCCGGCGCCGAGGGTGAGAACCAGGTCGCCTTCCTTCGCCTGGGCGGCGACGGCGGCAACGGCGGCGGCAAAGTCGGGAGCGAACTGGACGGCTGGACCCTCGATGCGGGCGGCCAGCAGCTCGGCCGTTACGCCGGGGATGGGCTCCTCGCTGGCGGCATAGATGGGCAGGACGATGACCGAGTCGGCATCGAGAAACGCGTTACGGAACCGGTCCAGAAGGTCAAGGGTTCGCGAGTAGCGGTGAGGCTGGAAAACGACGTGAAGCTTCTTGAAGCCGCACTCGCGGGCGGCGGCGAGAGTGGCGCGAATCTCGGTAGGATGGTGGCCGTAGTCGTCCACCACGGTGACGCCGCGCGCCTTGCCACGCAGTTGGAAGCGCCGGTCCACGCCGCGAAAATGGTTGAGGCCCTCGGCGATGTTGTCCGCGGAAACGCCAAGCTGATGGGCGATGGCCACGGCGGCCGTGGCGTTGAGCACGTTGTGGCGGCCGGGAACATGCAGTTCGAATGGTCCGAGCGGGCCGGCGGCGGTGACGACCTGAAAACGCGCGAAAGGTCCGTTCCCTGCTTCCAGAAACTCCAGCCGGTAGGCGGCCTCCGCGGTGACGCCGTAGGTAAAGACGCGGCGGTGTGCGCGGGGCAGGATGGCTGCGAGCAGTGGGTTGTCCAGACAGGCAGTGACCGCGCCATAAAACGGCAGCTTGTCAATGAACGTGAGGAAAGCCTGCTCGACGTCGGCCATGTCGCGGTAGCAGTCCATGTGTTCGCGGTCGAGATTGGTGACCACGGCCAGGATGGGCGAGAGCTTGAGGAAAGAGCGGTCGCTCTCGTCAGCCTCGGCGACCAGATATTGCGAACTGCCCAGCTTGGCGTTCGAGCCCAGCGCATCGACCCGGCCGCCGACCACGACTGTGGGGTCGAGGCCGCCGGCGGCGAGCACAGCGGCCACCATGGAGGTGGTGGTGGTTTTGCCGTGCATGCCGGCGATGGCGATGCCGTATTTGAGGCGCATGAGCTCGGCCAGCATCTCCGCGCGCTGAATGACGGGGATCTTGCGGGCGTGCGCTTCGAGCACTTCAGGATTGGCGGGGGAGACGGCCGAACTGGTGACCACGACCGTGGCTCCGGCGATGTGGCCGGCCTCATGCCCCTGGTAGATGGTGGCGCCCATTTGGGCAAGGCGATCGGTGACCGGCCCGCGGCGCAGATCGGAGCCGGAAACCTTCATACCCAGGTTCAGCAGGATCTCCGCGATGCCGCTCATGCCGATGCCGCCGATACCGATGAAATGCGCGTGCTGGGAGGTGGCAAACATTGGAAGCGAAACTCCACTTTAACATTCGCGGCGGCAGAGCTTCCGGATTTCGAGTGCTGTCCTCTTTTTGGACACGACCTGCGATCGAGCCCGCCACGCCTTTGAATTGCCCTATCGCGGAGGCCGGTGCGACAGGGGCGACCAGCTTGATGCCCCTTCCGACTTTGGCCGCGCCCAATCGTTCGCAGAAGAGCGCGCACCTTGCGACAGTGCGATTGAGGGCAATTTCAGGGTCAATGTGCAGGAATGGAGTTCCCGCGGAGCAACGATTTCCCGGAGGAAGAGCCACTTGAATGCATTGGCTTCTAATCCAGCAACCCTGAATCTGCGATAAAGGGTTCTGTCCGGGGGTGAATGCGCCGGAAATGAGCAGCAGGAAGGCAGGTGCGCCGGAATGGAACACCGTCATGAGCAACCTTCGACACTACCGTCGCGGTCAAGGCTCTCTCATCATGCCTTTTCCACATTTTTAAGCGACATGGTGAGCGATGGAACCGATTTTCAGGTATTCGAATCGGGAGTCACCCGCTGAGCGCATGCATGGGAAGGCCCGCAAGAAGACGGCCGTAAACCCCAATTTGCGAGAAAGTTGCGAAGGTTTATTTCCGTCGGACGGGCGCAACCTTTGGCCGCATTCGCTGTTGAATCGGTACATAAGCGGCGCCGGAGAGGCAGAAAGAAACAAGCCACAACCGGGAAGATTCCGGATTTGGCCTCGCAAATGCAAGCTGGGAGGTGGGAGACATGAGGAACATGAGGAACTGGATGCTGGGTGCGGCCGTGGCGGCCGGCGGAATGGGCATGGGAGCGGGCAGCGCCCAGGCGGCCGAATTTGGGATTTATGCGCGCGGACCGGTAGCTTACGTTCCGCCCTGCCCCGGGCCAGGGTATTTCTGGATCGCTGGCTACCAGACCAATGGGTACTGGATTCCGGGCCGCTGGGAGTTCCGAGGCATGCGGGAGCGGGAGCCGTTTGCCCGGTTCGACCACGGGCGAGACTACGACCGGCACTTTGACCGGGATCGCGGCCGGGGCCGCAGGTAAATTCCAGCCGAATTTGAGTTTCGCGGGGCCTCTTCTGACGGGAGGGGCCTTTTTTTTGCGCTGCAGGGAGTTTTCCGAGGAGTCCCTTCTGCTAGCTGGCTACCAGGGCGGCGCGGCGGCGGCGGGCGAGCAAAGGCTGGACCTGGGCTTGGGCGTCATCGACAGTAAGGCCGTACTTGGCGCGCAGATCGTCGATCTTGCCGTGCTCGATGAACTGGTCGGGCCAACCGATGCGGACAACTGGAACCCGGCAGCCCATCTCTTCAAGCGCCTCAATGACCGCGGTGCCAAAACCGCCCATTTTGACGTGGTCTTCGAAGGTGACGAAGGCGGCCACGCGGCTGGCGTAGTGCTCAAGCATCTCGCGGTCCAGTGGCTTGACAAACCGGGGATTGATAAGCGCAGCAGAGTAGCCGTCGCGGTCCAGGCGTGCGGCCAGCTCTGTGGCCAGCGTCATCATGGCGCCAAGGCCGAGAATGGCGACATCGGAGCCGTCCTTGAGGACTTCAGCCTTGCCGACGGGAATGACTTCCGGCTCAGCCTTGCAATCCACGCCGCAGCCCACGCCGCGAGGATAACGAATGGCGCTGGGACCGGGAAGCTGGAGTGCGGTTTTGAGCATGTCGGCCAATTCGTCTTCATCCTTGGGAGACATGAGGACGATATTTGGCACACCGCGCAGGTAGGCGATGTCGAAAAGACCATGATGGGTGGGGCCGTCGTCGCCGGAAAGGCCGGCACGGTCCATGCAGAAGACGACTGGGAGCTTTTGCAGGCAAACGTCGTGGACGATGGGGTCGAAGGCGCGCTGCAGAAAAGTGGAGTAGATGGCGCAGACGGGCCGGTAGCCGCGGGTGGCCATGCCTGCTGCAAAAATGACCGCGTGTTCCTCGGCGATGCCCACGTCAAAGTAGCGCTTGGGGTGGTGGGGGCGGAAGAGGTCGAGGCCGGTGCCGTTAGGCATGGCGGCGGTGATGGCCACAACGTGCTCGTCCTGGTTGGCCAGCTTGACGAGGGTGTTGGCGAAAACCTCGGCGTAGGTGGGCTGGCCGGTGGGCTTGGTCTTGCCGGTTTCGGGATCGTAGGGTCCCAGACCATGGAACTTCTTCTGCAGGTCGATGGCGGGCTGGAAGCCGCGGCCCTTTTGCGTGAGCACGTGCAGCAGCACGGGGCGATTTTCTGCCTTGAGGAATTTGAACGTCTCAACCAGCAGGGGGATATTGTGGCCGTCAATGGGGCCGTAATACTGCAGGCCGAACTCTTCAAAGAGGACGGAAGGCCAGAGCATGCTTTTGGCGGCCTCTTCGGCGCGACGGGCCACTTCGACCGCGGTCTTGCCGCCCAGTTTCTCGATAATGCGATGGGCCTGGTCGTGCAGGTTCTTGTAGTGCTCGTTGGTAACGATTCTGTGGAAGTAGCGGGCGATGGCGCCCACGTTGCGGTCGATGGACCACTCGTTGTCGTTGAGCACGACGATCAGGCGCTTGGTCTGCTCGCCGATGTTGTTGAGAGCTTCAAACGAGATTCCATTGGTGAAGGCGCCGTCGCCGGCCACGGCGATCACATGCTCCTTGCCGCCGGCCAGGTCGCGGGCCACGGCCATGCCCAGCGCGGCCGAAAGCGCGGTGCCCGCGTGACCGGCCCCGTAGCAGTCGTGCTCGCTCTCAGTGCGCAGCATGAAGCCGTTGAGCCCTCCGGGCTGGCGAATGGTGTCAAAGCGATCGAGGCGGCCGGTGAGGATCTTGTGAACGTAGGCTTGATGGCTGACGTCGAACAAGAGCTTGTCTTCGGGGGTATTGAAGACGGTGTGCAGGGCCAGGGTGAGCTCGACCACTCCCAGGTTGGGGCCCAGGTGGCCGCCGGTCTTGGAGAGCGTTTGAATGAGGAATTCGCGGATTTCCTCCGCCAATTGAGCCATTTGCGTGAAGTTCAAGCGCTTGAGGTCGGCGGGTGAGTGGATGGTCCCGAGCAATGTTCCCATGGTTTCCTTCTCCCGAAAAGCGCCGGGAATCCAAGAAAAAAGCCCCCTGACGCCGGGGCCATTCGAGCCAGCTTTGCCAACTGTTAGTATACCAACGCGGCACATTCGGGCGCTGAACGATTAGACGGCTTGGCTGGCAGCAAGGTCCCGGCAGACGAAGTTGGATGGTGGCGGAGTCCGCACGAGCGGCTTGTTCATCCGCTAAACTTCCTGAAAATCTTCGCAAGCGTCTCCGCAACCCATCGTTGTAGGATGGGCGCATAGAACCTGAAGGTTGCGGGAGGATTGGGAACGTGGCTGGAAGCTGGAAGATGATTCTGGGTATGGCAGTGCTGGCGGGAACGGTGGCGGCGCCGCGGGCGGCTCAAGGGCAATTGGGGTTCCCGGACCCAGGCGCGCAGACGGCTCCGAACCCGCTGAGCGACCCGACCGTGAAGCCCGGCAAGATGCTGCTGTTCGACCTGGAAGCGCGTTTTGCCAAAGACGTGCTGGCGCGCGGCGGAGCGGCGTTTGCGGATTGGTTTGCCGAGGACGGCGTGGCGCTGGGCAACGGGGCGGCACCGCTGGTGGGCCGCGTGGCGATTGCCAAATCCGCCAACTGGGATCCCAAGGCCTATCAACTGACGTGGACACCGACCGAGGCGCAGATGGGACCGTCGGGCGATGTGGGTTACACCTGGGGCCATTTCGAGGGGCACAGCAAAGACGCGAACGGGAACCCTGTGGTCACCTCGGGGCGCTACATCACCATCTGGCGCAAGCAGCCCGACGGAAGCTGGAAGGTGGTTCTGGACGCCGGGGCCAATGAGCCGGCAGACACAGGGGATTGCTGCAAGTTGCCCGCCGCGAACTGACCAGCAAAGGCCGTGCCCGGTTCGGCCCCTAGTCGCGAACGACGGGAGCAAATCCGGAGCGACTATTACGGGAGTGAGCCCTGCAAGCTTCCTTCCGTAATAGTCGATTCCTATTGAATCAAGGAAATCAGTTACTTAGGTGGTAGGCCTTTCGATCGGGGACTCCCCCCTTTGTGGCACAGTCAACTCTCGCAACTGGGCCGATACTTGAGACAGGTGTACGTGCCCTATGTTCATGGTCCAGGGTTTCCAGCGAGGGGAGCTTCAGAAAGTGTCTCCGCGATCCGAGTTCGACATCTTTGACCGCAATCCAGACCCTGCTCTGGACGAACTGACGGAACTGGCCGCGATGTTGACCGGGTCGACCTACGCATACATCGGCTGGATGGACTTCAGCCGCCTGTGGTTCAAATCGGCGTTTGGATTCCAAGGGATAGACCAGCCGCGCTCGACGACCGCCTGCCAGTGGATGCTGGAGAAGGGCGAATCGCTGCTGATCCGCGATGCCGCCGAGGACCCGCGCTTTCCGCCGGAGGGAATTGAGCTAATAAACGCCAAACGCTGCCGCTCGTATGCGGGAACACCGCTGATTACCGGATCCCAGCAGTTTGTGGGCACCCTGGCGGTGCTAGCCGAAGAGCCGAATCAGTTTAGCCGCGAGCACCTGGCGCTTTTGCAACTACTGGGCCGGCAGGCGGTGACGCGGCTGGAGCTCTACGGCCGCATCCAGGCGCAGGAGCAGGCACAGCGGGCGCGGCAGCGAACCGAGCGGGCGCTGGCCATCGAGCGCTGCTTTGTGGCCGCCACGCTGGACTCGATTCCGGCGCTGGTGGCGGTTCTGGACACCGCGGGGCGGATGGTGCGGCTGAACTACTCCTGCGCGCAGTTGACCGGGCTGAGCCTGGCCGATGCGGTGGGACGGCCGTTTGTGGAAGAGGTGCTTGAGCCCGGCCAACGGGTTTGGGCGGCTGGCAAATTGCGCGAGGCCGCCGCGGGACAGGTGTCGGGTCCGCATGAGACGGCCTGGCGGATTGCCCGCGACCCCGCCCATGCGGTGCGGCGCATCAGTTGGACGCTGCGTCCGCTGCAGGGGCCCAATGGCGAAATCCAGTACCTGATTGTGAGCGGACAGGATGTGACCGACCAGCGGCAGGTGGAAATGGCGCTGCTGTCGAGCCAGACGCGCTACCGGCAGGTGGTGGAGAATTCGCTGGGATTCGTGTTTACGTGTTCGATGGAGGGCCGGTTCACTTCGCTGAATGCCTTCACGGCCGAGACGCTGGGCTACCGCGCCGAAAACCTGACTGGGCACGCGGTTGCCGAACTGCTGGACTCACCCGGCACGACCGCATTCCAGGATTGCCTTCAAACCCTGAAAACCGCCGACGAGTGGCAAGGCGCGCTGGCACTGCGGCGCAGCGACGGCGTTTACCGGCGCATTGCCTTCCGCAGCCGGAGGATGGAGTTGCCGGGCGAGCCGCCGTTCATTCTGAACCACGGCATGGACGTAACCGAGCAGCATGAGGCCGAAGAGGCGCTGCACCTGGCCATGCGGCAGCGCGAGTTGATTCTGGAATCGGTGGGCGACGGAATTTATGGCATCGACCTGGAAGGCCGGCTGACCTTTATCAACCAGGCCGCGGCGCGCACGCTCGGCTATACGCCGGAACAGTTGAAGGGCCGGGATCTGCACGAGATCATCCATCACAGCCACGCCGACGGGACCCCGTATGCGAAGGCGAACAGCCCGATTCTCGAAGGCATGCGCCGCCACGAGACCATCCGCATGCGGGATGAGGTTTTCTGGTGTAAAAACGGCGCCAGCATTCCGGTTGAGTACAGCGCCAGCCCGCTGATCGAGGACGGGCAGATTTCCGGCATGGTGGTGGCTTTCCAGGATGTGTCGGAACGGCGGCGCCTGGAAAAGATGAAGGACGAATTCATCTCCACAGTGAGCCACGAACTGCGTACACCGCTGACCTCGCTGCGCGCCTCGCTGGGACTGATTTCGTCCGGCTCGCTGGACAAGCGGCCGGAGAAGCAGCGGCAAATGGTCGAGATGGCCATCTGCAACTGCGACCGGCTGGTGCGGCTGGTGAACGACATTCTTGATTTCGACAGCGTGGAACGAGGCAAGCTGCCGCTCGATCGCCGGGGAGTAGAGGCCGTGGACCTGCTGCGACGCGCGGCGGACGTGGCGCACGCGGCGGCCAGCCAGGCGAACGTCAATTTCCGCATCGACGCACCCCCGGCGCCGGTGGTGGCCGACGAGGAACGCATCCTGCAGGTGCTCAATGAGCTGGTGGCGAACGCCATCAAGTTCTCGCCCCCGGGGACGGTGATCCGCCTGACAGCCAAGGCACCAGCCGCAGGCTCTTCCGGCTGCGGCGAGGTCTGCTTCGGGGTCGAGGACCAGGGCTGCGGGATCGCTCTGGAAAAGCTGGAACGCATTTTCGAGCGGTTCCAGCAGGGAGACGGCTCAGACTCCCGTGCGCTGGGCGGCACCGGCCTGGGCCTTGCCTTGTGCCGCAGCATCGTCGAGCAGCACGGAGGGCGGATCTGGGCCGAAAGCACGGTTGGCCAAGGCAGCCGCTTTCTGTTCACGCTGCCGGCGGCGACGGTCGCGCTGTAGAGGGCCAGACAGGAGTCAGTGCACCTGGAACCGGCTGGTCAGTTGGTCGGGGGGAACCGGCTTGCCGAAATAGTATCCCTGCGCTTCGTCGCAATTGTTGGCCCAGAGGAATTCCAACGCTTCAACCGTCTCAACCCCCTCGGCGATGACCCGCAGGTCAAGCCGTTGGCCCATGCCGATCATCGCCCTCACCAGCACCATCTCATCGGCTCTCTTCGTAATTCCGCATACGAACGACCGGTCGATCTTGAGGGCGCCGAGGGCTAGCTTCTGCAGGTTTCTCACGTTGCATCCGCCCGTGCCGAAGTTATCGACCGACACCTGCACCCCCCAGTCCTTCAAGGTTTTGAGAATGGATGCGGTGCGCGCGGGTTCCCTGGCCAGAACACTTTCGCTGACATCCAACTCCAGAGATTGCGGGTCCAGGCCGGTGGCGCCGAGGATGGCGAACAGGCTCTCGACAAAGCCCGCGCCGCGGAGTTGGATTTCAGAGATATTGACGGCCATGGTCCTGGCCGGCATACCCGCGTCCGCCCATGCCTTGGCTTGCGTGCACGCCTGATACAGGACCCACGCGCCGATGGGAAGAATGAGGCCGGACTCCTCCGCAATGGGAATGAACTGCGAGGGGGGTACCGATCCAAACGTGGGATGCGTCCAGCGTGCCAGGGCTTCCGCGCCGACGATCGACCCCGTCCTCAGATCGATCTTGGGCTGATAGTGCAGCGTAATTTCATTCCGTTCCAAAGCGCATCGCAAACCATGTTCGAGAGACTGGCGTGCCTCGGCGAGGACGTTCATCTCCGGCTTGAAGAACTGGTAACTCCGGCGCCCGCTTTTTTTGGCCAGATACATGGCAGCATCCGCATTCTTGATGAGCGTCTCTGCGTCCTGGCCGTCCCCGGGGTAAACGGCCACGCCCAGGCTCCCGGTCACATGGATCGAGTGGCCGTCGATCAAATGGACTACCGATACTGCGTGCAACAATCTTGCCGCCGTCGCGGAAGCGTCTTCAGGGCGCTTCAATTCCTGAAGCAGCACGATGAATTCATCGCCTCCCTGGCGGCTGACCGTATCCGGGGCGCGCACACAATTCAGCAGCCGCTGCGCAACCGATTGAAGAAGCTTGTCGCCGATGGGATGTCCCAAGGTGTCGTTGACGTTCTTGAAGCCGTCCAAATCCAAAAACAACACCGCGGTCTGGCCCTTCTGGCGGCGCGCAAGAATGATCGCCTGCCCCACGCGGTCGTACAGGAGCGCCCGATTGGGCAAACCGGTGAGGGGGTCGTGCTCGGCGGCGTGGGCCAGCTTCTCCTCCATTGCTCGCTTGGCGGTCACGTCGCGGAACACGATCACCGCACCGTTGATGTTCCCTTCGCGGTCGTACAGAGCCGCAGCCGAGTCCTCGATGAAGATTTCCCTTCCGTCGCGTTGGATGAGGATGCAGTTCGTTGGCAGCGGCTCGGTCCAGTCTTTCTTGACCTTGACCACCTTCTCAATTGAAGTGTCGAGGGGGTTGCGCGTGGCAGCATCCACGATCCGCAAAACTTCGCCCATGGGACGGCCAGTGGCTTCATCTCCGGGCCAGCCGGTCAGTTGTTCCGCTACGTGATTGATGAAGGTGATGCTGCCTTCTGCGTCGGTGCAGATCACGGCATCTCCGATGGAGTCCAGCGTGACGCTGTACCACTCTTCCCGCCTTTGCACCTCATTGAGTGATTCTTCTCGGCGTTTGACTTCCCAAACGATGACAGCCGCGAGAACGCACACAAACAGGGCCTTGAGAGCAGCGGTCAGATAAAGGGCAAGGACGATGATGCTGTTGCTCTTTCTGAGCGCAGCAGTCCGGAGGACCACGATCGAAGTCTCCTCCTGCTCCATCTGGGCTACCAGGTTGAGGATCTTGTTCATGGCCACCAGGCCCGCATTGGACTCAACCAGCGCCTTGGCTTCTCTTGGGCGGTTGGAGTTGTAGAGGGAGATGGTTTGGCCCAACTCAGACAGCTTTGCATGGCTCAGGGCGCGCAGATCGGGAATCCGCGCCTGCTGACGGGGATTGTCGGCAGTCAAGCGTGCGATGTTATCGATGGCCAGCTCAATCGCGGCGACGGACTGGTTGTAGGATGCCAGGTATTTTGGGTCACCGGTGTACAGAAAACCGCGCTGGCCGATTTCGGCGTCTTTGAGGAGCGACTCGGTTCTCTCCAACTGGAACAGCACCTGGCCCGAGAGAGTGACACGGGCTTGATTGCCGATCTGGACGGCCAGTTGCCGCCTGAGAATGAGAGTGTTCACCGCCACCAGGACCAGGATGAACACAAACCCGGCAACGAAGGCCAGGCGCTTCATGAGCATCTGCCTATTACGGATTTTCGTCTCCCTCAACCTACCCAATCTCAAAGGCATACGACCTGACCTCCCCAGGCAAACGACATCTCGATCAGTCGAGAGTCGCCTGGGCGCGTCTCCTTGCTCGGAAACGCGATTTCTTCCATCGTCTTCGCTCAACGGGATTGAGTTGGACTCGCCCCAAGTTGTGCGGGTCGTTCTGGCCCTGGGTGAGGTTTTCCGTGCCCAGTGCGTTTTGCCGGATGGCCTGACCTGCAATCGGCTGGCGCCCTGGCGGAACGGTGCCGGCTGAATGCGCTACGAGTTACTTCGCGGCCACACGAATGCACTCAGCTTGAATCAATTGAAAGTCGTTCAAATCCCGATCGTGGAACGCCCCGGGGGAGCAACATTTGCGGCGTCATCCGCGATAGGAAGAATTATCCTGGCTGGTCTTTCTATCACGGCCTTCACCGCTGGCCGGCCAACCATCATCCGGAATCAAAAACTGTGTATGAGTTTTACCGCGACCTCACAAATACACGTTAGCAGAATATTCATAGCACACAGATTGAAGGGTGTTCTTTTTTAATCAAGGAGACTGAAGAGTTGCGCCTTTCAACGATGCATTTTCCGGACGGGATGCGGGAGTTCCCGTGCATGTTCAGCGCCCCGCGCCGTGAGACAATGCCTTCGGCAGCCTTCCCCGCCGTCAATCCGCGGCTGCAAGGAATAGAGACCTATGGCTTTATCCAGCAACATTCTGAATCTGCTTTTTGGGCGTCCGCTGGCTACCAGTGAAGAGCGGGCCGAGCACATCGGCCCGGTGGCGGGCATTCCCATCTTCGGGCTGGACGCCTTGAGCTCGGCCGCATACGGGCCGGAAGCGGCGCTGACGCTGCTGATTCCGCTGGGCCTGATGGGCGTCAAGTACATTGTGCCGGTGAGCGCGGCCATCGTGGCCCTGCTGACGATCGTCTACTTCAGTTACCGGCAGACCATCGAGGCTTATCCCCAGGGCGGCGGGTCCTACACCGTGGCGTCCCAGAACCTGGGCGAAGGCGCGGGCCTGCTGGCCGCGGCAGCGCTGATGATCGACTACATTTTGACCGCCGCCGTGGGCATCTCGGCCGGCGTGGGAGCGCTGATCTCAGCCGCACCGGGGTTGCAGCCCCACACCCTGGAACTTTGCCTGGCGGTGCTGGCAATCCTGACCATCATCAACATGCGCGGCGTGCACGACACCGGCGTGGTATTCATGATTCCCACGTACCTGTTCACCGGAACGCTGCTGATTGTGATCGGCGTGGGCGCGTGGCACGTGCTGCAAGGGGGCGCGCTGCATCCGGCCACGCCGCTGCCGGTGCTGCCCGCGGCTACGACCGCGATCAGCCTGTGGCTGGTGCTGAAGGTGTTTTCTTCAGGCTGCACGGCCATGACCGGCGTGGAGGCGGTGAGCAACGGCGTGATGGCTTTCCGCGACGACACGCGCAAAAACGCAAAAATCACGCTGACCATCATCATCGTTCTGCTGGCAGTGCTGCTGGCCGGCATTGCGCTGCTGTGCCGCGCCTACGGCATCGGCGCCACGAATCCGGAGGCGCCGGGCTACGAGAGCGTGCTCTCCATGCTGACCCGTGCGGTGATGGGGCACGGCTGGTTCTATTACTTGACCAGCGGTTCGGTTCTGCTGGTGCTGGCTCTGTCTGCCAACACAGCCTTTGCGGACTTTCCGCGCCTGACGCGCGCCATCGCCCTGGACGACTACATGCCGCGCATTTTTCTGTTGCGCGGCCGGCGGCTGCTCTACTCCTGGGGAATCTACGTGCTGGTGGCGCTGACGGCGCTGCTGCTGATTATTTTTGGCGGCATCACCGACCGGCTGATTCCGCTTTACGCCATCGGCGCGTTCCTGGCTTTCACGCTTTCGCAGGCCGGCATGGTGATGCACTGGAAGCGCAAGGGTGACGCCCCGGTGCACTTGTTCGTCAACGGACTGGGCGCCGTGGCCACGGGCATCACCGCCGTGGTGGTGCTGGTGGCCAAGTTTGTCGAGGGCGCCTGGATTACGGCGCTGCTGATTGCGGCCATGATCCTGCTGATGCGCGCGGTCAAGCAGCATTACGCCCGCGTGGGCCGCGAAACCTCGCTCGACCGGCCCATCGTGCCCGCCGAGGTGAGTGAGCCCATTGTGGTGCTGCCCATCGACCGCTGGAGCCGCATCACGGAGAAGGCGCTTTCGTTCGCGCTGTCGATCTCCAACGACATTCGCTGCCTGCACGTGCAGACGGGCGAAGAACCAGACCAGATTGGCGGGGAATGGGAAGAGAAGATCGCCGGTCCATTGCGGCAGGCGGGCAAGTGCGTTCCCCGGCTGGAGATTTTGAAGTCGCCGTATCGCTACGTGCTGGCGCCGGTGGTGGACTACGTCCTGAACGTGGAACGGGAGTCGAGCTTCCGCAAAGTTTGCGTGCTGGTGCCGGAACTGGTGGTGCGCCACTGGTGGGAGAACCTGCTCCACAACCGGCGCGCGGACCTGCTGAAAGTCATCCTGCTGGTAAGAGGAAACCGGCGCATCGTAGTGATCAACATTCCCTGGTATCTGAGCTGAGTTGAAGCGACCAAAGTGAGACCGTCAAGGCAGGCGGACCCGATTGTTCGTGGATAAAAAAGCAGGCGGTCTTTTGCGCAAGATTTCTCCTTTGCCCGATTCCCTTCCCGGCCGTCAACCGTCACAATAGAATCAGTGGACCCGAAGAAAATCCATGTGCAGGCGAGCGCGAAGCAAGGCTCTGCGGGAATCTCTCTGCGGCGAGCGCTGTGGGGGGTGCCGACCGCGATTCTGCTGGTTCCGGCGCTGGCGGCGGCGCAGGGCGCGCATTTTCTGCCCGCGGGCTTGAGCCTGCTGCTGCAGGCGCCGCTGGTCAGCGACGATGGAGGGCGGGAAGCGGGACCGCAGCCGGGCCAGGAATCAACCGCTCAACCAACCCCGCAACCAGATCAGGACTCGCGAACCCCAGCGCAGCCGGCTCCGCCGAGCGCGGTTGCGAACCTTCAAGGGGTGGTGCGTAGCGCAACCAGCGGCGAGCCGCTGCCGCGGGCGCTGGTGCGGATCGAGGGCGAGGCCGACGCGGGTACCCTGACCGACGGGGAGGGGCGATTCGAGATTCCCGGCGTGCCGGTGGGACCGCAGACCATCCAGGTGCGCAAGCCCGGGTTTATGGATCGCCCCTACGCCACCGAAGAGGTGGGCTACGAGGCCGATGGTCCCGCACACAGCGTGCTGGTGGCGGCCGGAATGCCGGATCTCGAGTTCACGCTCACCCCGGCTTCGGCCATCCACGGTCACGTTGAGCTTTCGACCGGCGACCCGGCGCAGGGGATCACGGTAACGCTTCTGAAGCAGACAGTGCACAACGGCCGCTCGGTTTGGGCACAGGACGGCACAACCAGAACCAACGGCGACGGGGCGTACCGCTTTGCCGGACTTCCCGAGGGGGTTTATGCGCTTGAAACCCAGCCGGCGCTGGAGAGTGAGCCGGCAGTGACCGTGGTGGCGGCCGGTAGCGCGGCCAGTGTTGCGCGCAACGGATTTCCCGGCGTCTTCTATCCGGAGGCGCGGGAGTTTTCGGCAGCCGGGCGCATCCGTCTGGCAAGCGGCGATCAGGCGGAGGCCAATCTTTCGCTTGCGCTCGAACCCTTTTACACGGTAACGGCGATGGCTTTTTTCCCCGACGGGCGGCCATTCTCGGGCTCCGGACCTTCGGAAGGCTCCTCCTCTGGGTCCTATAGCGTGATCACGGTGCTGGATGCTGCGGGACGGCGGCTCAACTACACGGCGCAGTTCGATCAAGCGACGCACACCTTCCAGGCCAACCTGCCGGATGGAACCTACATGCTTTTGGTGGGAGCGGCGTCAGGCGAGTGGAACACAACCAACCAGGGGAACACAGGAAAATCGCTTCGGATGCCGTCGATTGTCACGGGCTTTGTGGAGTTTTCCGTTGACGGCCACGCAGTGGCCAATCTGCGCATTCCTCTTTCAACTCCGCCCGCCTGGCAGATTCACGTGCGGGCGCTGCGGACGACGGCGCAGTCTGGCACGGCCGCAAGCCGCGGATTGCAATCCCAGGTCACGGTAACTGCCACCGGAATCGAAGCCTCCCCGGACGGCGCCGGCAACGACATCATTGCGGAAGACGCGGGACCGGACCTGTTGGAACTGACGAGCGGCGGTCTAGGTCCCGTGTGGGTCAGCGCCCAAGTCAACGACAGGAGCCTGTGCGTGGACTCATTCACCGCCGGGGGCGTGAATCTGGCCCGCGAGCAGCTCAACGTAGCTATCGCTGCCGTGCCACCGCCGATGGAACTGACGCTGCGCGACGACTGCGCCAAGCTCACGCTCCAGTTGCCGCAGGCGCTGGCGACGTTTGTGCCCGGAGATGAGCCGTTTTATACCGTCTACGTGGTTCCGGACTTCGACACCACGGCCGATGTTCCGCCCATGACCGTGCATCCTTCTTCCGGCGCGACACTGACCATCGACGGGCTGACGCCGGGGAACTATCACGTGTATCACTTCGACCGACCGGTGCGGCTGGAATACCGGAACCCGGCTGCGCTGGCGGCGCTGCCTTCGCCGGGCCAGGCGGTGACGCTTTCAGCGGGAGCCACGAGCAATCTTGTGCTGGAGGCGCCGGGACGATGATGCAAACTTCTTATGTCCGAGCGGCTCTCCGCATCGTCTGCGGCATCGCAGTGTTGGCGGTAGCGGGGCTGGGCTCGCTGGCGCAGAGTGTGCCTGCGCCTCTTGCGCGGCCGCGGCCGGCTCATCCGGCAACGGCACCGGCCGGGGGCGGCTATCGCATCGCCGGAACAGTGGTGAACGCGGCTACGGGAGAGCCGGTGCGGCGCGCCACGGTGGCCGTGCTGTCTGAGGGGGACAGCCATACGGTGGAGGCCGTGGAGAGCGACAGCGAAGGACATTTTGCGCTGGATAGGCTGGCAGCGGCGAAGTACCAGCTGACGGCGTCGAAACGCGGCTTTCGCACCGCCTTCTACGACGAGCACGACGAGTACAGCACGGCGATTGTGACCGGCGAGGGCCAGGACACGGGCGGGCTCGTCTTCCGGCTCACGCCCGGTGCGGCGCTGCACGGGGTGGTGACGGGCGACGGCGGCGACCCGGTGGAAGGAGCGAAGGTGACGCTGTTTGCGCGTCCGCGGGCGCATGGACGCGCGCCCGGGCCGGGCGAGCGAACCATCCAGTCGAACACCACCACCACCGACGACACCGGGGCGTACGACTTCGACAACCTGGCGGCGGGCGAGTACGTGGTCGCGGTGACGGCAGAGCCCTGGTACGCGCTGCACAGTTCCCGGACCGGCTCAAAAACCGCCGGTCGGCCACGGACGGAGAGCGACGCCGCTGCGGCGCTTGACGTGGCTTACCCGGTGACCTTCTTCGATTCGACCACCGATGAGGGTTCGGCGGCCCCAATTGTGCTCGCCGGGGGTGCCCGCGAAGAGGCGGACATCAACCTGCACGCGGTTCCGGCGCTGCACCTGGTGGTGGAAACGCCGCGCCGGCAGGACGGCTCGATCGCCAGGGCGGAGCTGCGGCAAACCATCTTCGGCACCGAGTTTTCTGCTGAGAGCGCCGGCTTTCTGGACGCCATGCGGACGGGAACGGTGGAGTTTACCGGAGTCGCGCCCGGCCACTACGAACTGTCGCAGGGCGATCCGCCGCGCATTGCGGATGTGGACGCCAGCACCAGCCAGCAGGTGGATCCCAGCCTGGGCGCGCCGACCATGGCCGTCGCGGGAACTCTGCGGGCTGCGCCTGGTTTTGTGCTGCCTGAGGGAATAAGCGTCAGCCTGAGTTCCCTCGATGGCGGGCACGGCCAGTCGATGCTGCAAGCCAATTGCATCCGGGGCGCATTCAACTTTGCTGCAGTTCCACCAGGAACCTGGGAACTGGCGGCCGACGCCCCGGGCAGAACGCTCCCGATCAGTTCCGTGACTGTGGGCAACCGGGTCCGCGCCGGGAACCAGGTGACGGTGCGGGACCGGCCGGTTCAGGTGGTGGCCACGGTGAGCCTGGGCGAAACGCGGGTGGAGGGGTTTGTCCAAAAGAATGGCAAGGGCAAGGCCGGGGCGATGGTGGTACTCGTCCCCAAAGAGCCGGCAGCTTTCCGAGCGCTGGTGCGGCGCGACCAGTCGGACTCCGACGGCAGTTTTTCATTGCACGATGTGGCGCCGGGACAGTACACCGTGGTGGCCATTGAGGACGGCTGGGACCTGGATTGGGCCCAGCCGGAGGTAATTGGGCGCTATCTTCCGCGAGGAATAGCCGTCACAGTGACAGAGCGGCAGGGAAAACAGGTGCGGCTCAGCGAGCCGGTTCCGGTTGAAAGCCATTGAAGGGAGTTTTTCCGGCTTCATGGGACTTCTTCGGGCTTCATGGAACAGGGGTGGAGAGGATAGTCTATGAAGGTAGCTCAACACAGTTACGGCGGCTGCTCGACGGGGCAAGGCCCTGGAAGCGGCGGCGTAGACACAGCAAGGTTTTGAGGAGAGTCCCAAATTGAAGAGGAAGTTCCTGCTTTCAATTCTGGCCGTGGTTCCGGCCGCGTTCATGCCCCTGGCGGCCACTTGCCAGATTGCCCCCGATCGTCCCGCCCGCGCCGAGCAGGGTGAACCCTCCTACAAGTACGAGGTCTTTGCCGGCTACGGCTACACCAGCTTGAACCAGGTGAACGGGTCGCGCTATGGCTTGGAGGGCGTGAATGTCTCGGTGACCCGCGACTGGGGCAGGTACTTCGGCATCATGGCCGATGGTGCGTTCTATTCGCACGCGATTGCCTCAGGAAACCCCGTCAACTCGTCGGTGGATTCGGTCCTGGCTGGCCCGGTGCTGCACGCAAACCTCTACGGACACTTTGACGGCTTTTTTCGGGTACTGCTGGGCGGTGAACACACGGGCGGGGCGAGTCAGACCCCGAACGTCTCGTTCGCGGGAGGAGTCGGCGTCGGGATGGAGTACAAGCTGAGCCCGCATTTCGCCCTCCGGGCCTCGGGCGACGACATCGCTTCCTCGTTTACCGTCATCAACCCGGCGCACGACGACTCGGCGCACGAGCGCCGGAATTCGCGTGCCGCCTTCGGCTTGGTGTACAAGTTCTGAGGAAATGAAGAATCTGATAGCAAAGGGGCGGATGCTCAGCATCCGCCCCTTTTGTGTTTTGGGGACAGAAAAATCAGTCCGCCAGCGCGGCAATTTCAGTGAGCGGAACACTGAAAGCGCTACCCGGCAATTCGAAGACTGTCGCGGGCGTGAGCTGACCGTCACGGTAGCGATAGTAAAGCTGTTTTTTTGGCTCGATCACCCAGATCGCCCCAATGCCCATTTGCTCATAGTCGGCCAGCTTTTCCAGCATGCGCGTCATGCTGTCTTCAGGCGACAGAATCTCGAAGACGGCGAGCGGTGGATGGGTGATGATCTGTTCGCGGGGAGCGGCGCGGCTGAGTAGCGTCACATCGGGCACACGGAAGTTGTCTGGCCTGGTCTGCACTCGCAATTCTGGACGTGAAATGATGCCCAATTCCTTTTCACGCGCATGAAAATAGGCAGCCAGACTGATTTGCCAGGTGGCATGATCGTATTCGCCCACAGCACGCTCCTCCAGCACGCCGGCCACATACTCGCAGTCCGGGTCGGTGCTGGTCTTCAGGTACTCCTCAACGGAGATCAGGGAAGCGGTCGCGGCCATAGGAATGGTCCTCCGTGTGAGTGATTGTACTCCCGGTGCGGATGAAGAGGCTCTTCCCTACCCCTCCTCCGCCTCGCGCAGTTTGGCAATGACGGTGAAGTCTTCGAGCGTGGTGGTGTCGCCCTTGATTTCGCCGTGCGTGGCCAGTTCCCGCAGCAGGCGGCGCATGATTTTTCCGGAGCGGGTTTTGGGCAGGGCTTCGGTGAAGCGAATGTCGTCGGGGCGAGCGAGAGAGCCGATCTCCTTTGAGACCCACTTGCGCAGTTCGTCTTTCAGCGCTTCGCTGGGCTGGTTGCCGCTTTCGAGAGAGACGAAGGCGGAGATGGCCTGGCCCTTGAGCTCGTCGGGACGGCCGACGACGGCGGCTTCAGCCACCTTGGGATGCGCCACCAGGGCCGACTCGACCTCCATCGTCCCCAGGCGATGGCCGCTAACGTTGATCACATCATCGACACGGCCCATGAGCCAGAAGTAGCCGTCGGCGTCCTGGCGAGCGCCGTCGCCGGTAAAGTAGCAGCCCTCGACGTCGCTCCAGTAAGTCTTCATGTAGCGCTCCGGGTCGCCATAGATGGTGCGGGCCATCGAGGGCCAGGGCTTGCGAATCACCAGCAGGCCGCCATGGCCGGCCGGCACCGGTTCGCCCTCCTTGGTCACAACTTCAGGCTGGATTCCGAAGAAGGGGCGCGTAGCCGAGCCGGGCTTGGCGGGCACGGCGCCGGGAATGGGCGCAATCATGATGGCGCCAGTCTCGGTCTGCCACCAGGTATCGACAATCGGGCAGCGGTTGTGGCCGATCTTCTCGCGGTACCACATCCAGGCTTCGGGGTTGATCGGCTCTCCGACCGTTCCCAGCAGGCGCAGCGAAGCCAGAGAGTGTTTTTCGACGTGCTGGTCGCCCCACTTGATGAAGGCGCGGATGGCTGTGGGCGCGGTGTAAAAGATGCTGACCTTGTGATCGTCGATGATTTTCCAGAAGCGGGAAAAGTCGGGCCAGTTGGGCGCGCCTTCGTACATCAGGACCGTGGCGCCGTTCTGCAGAGGGCCGTAGACCACATAGGAGTGGCCGGTAACCCAGCCGATGTCGGCCGTGCACCAGTAGACGTCTTCGTCTCTCAAGTCGAAAACGTACTTGCTGGTGAGGTAGGTCTGCACGGCGTACCCGCCCGTGGTGTGGACCAGGCCCTTCGGTTTGCCGGTGGTGCCGGAGGTATAGAGGATGTAAAGCGGGTCCTCGGAATCCATCGGTTCGGCGAGGCACTCAGTTGGTGCGTCGGCCACGAGATCGTGCCACCACCGGTCGCGCCCCGTGACCATTCTCACTGGCGAGCCGGTGCGGCGGTAGACGATGACATGCTGAACGGTGTGGCAGGCGGCCATGGCCTCATCGACGGTTCGCTTAAGCTGGATTTCGTTGCCGCGGCGGTAACTCGTGTCCTGGGTGATGATGGCCACGCAGCCGGAGTCGTTGACGCGGTCGGCGATGGCGTTGGCGGCAAATCCGCCAAAGATGACCGAATGGACGGCACCGATGCGGGCGCAGGCGAGCAGGGCGATGGCCAGTTCCGGGCTCATGCCCATGTAGATGGCGACGCGGTCGCCTTTCTTGATGCCCAGCGCTTTGAGGGCGTTGGCGAACTTCTGCACTTCGACGTGCAGTTCGGCGTAGGTCAGGCGGCGGATCTCGCCCGGTTCCCCTTCCCAGATGATGGCGGTTTTGTCGCGTCGATCACCGAGCGCGTGGCGATCGACGCAGTTGTAGCAGAGGTTCAACTGGCCGCCCATAAACCACCGAGCCGAAGGGAGATTCCATTCGAGGACCTTGTCCCAGGGCTTGAACCAATGCAGTTCCTGGGCGGCACCGGCCCAGAAGGCCTCGGGATCGTCGATGGACTGCTTGTAGAGCGCCTCGTACTGCTCCAGGCTCTGGATATGAGCCTTTTCACTGAACTCCGGCGGCGGCGGGAAGACGCGCAGTTCGCGCAGAGTGGAATCCAGATCCTGATTGGCAACGGCGGAAACGGGTAAGGAAGACATGTAGAACGTCCTTTTTGAAGAAGAAGCATCAAAACGGCGCGCGGCAGGCCAAGGGGACAGATTTCCGCCGAGACTGCGCGTGGGAGACACTCTAACGAGACAGGCGCACAAACGGCAAGTGGAGGGGGAAAAGAGCGAACGTGCCGGCTTGCGGTCTGCGTCCGCCGCGAGCCGATGAACCAAAAAACGGGCCCAGTCGAGGGGACAATTCAACCTTGCCGAAGTGTATGCTATTGCACATGATTTCAACAAAGTGGACCCAGCCGCTTCTATTCGCAGCCGCTCTTCTCGTGATCGCGTCCTTTTCAGCGAACGCCCAACAAGTTGAAATCACGCCGCCGCTCCACACCGACGGCAATCGAATTCTCGATGCCGCAGGACATGCCGTCCGGCTGGCATCCGTGAATTGGTACGGCTTCGATGAAAAGGAATACGTACCGGGAGGCCTGGATCACGCTCCGCTGGAAACAATCGTCAAGGCCATCCAGGAAATCGGTGTGAACTCCGTTCGGCTGCCATGGGCCAACGAGACGCTGGAGCGCAATCCGGTTGTACCGGACTACGCCGTCCAGGCCAATCCGCAGTTCAAAGGAAAGCACGCCATGGAGGTGATGGACGCCGTCATCGCCGCTCTGGCGCACGCACAAATTATGGTCGTCCTCGACAACCATGTGAGCCGCGCCGACTGGTGCTGCAGCGAAACGGACGGCAATGGGCTTTGGTACACCCCGGAATATCCGGAAACACGATGGCTGGCGGACTGGCAGACTATCGTGCGGCGCTACCAACGCCAGCCGTGGGTCGTCGGCGCGGATCTTCGCAATGAGCTGCGCAGCGGCGCAACATGGGGCGGCGCAAACCCGGCGCTTGACTGGCATGCCGCGGCCGAGCGCGGCGGTAACGTTGTTCTGGCGGTCAATCCCCGGCTGCTGATCATGGTGGAGGGCCCAGGCTACTCGACTGATTTCCGCGGCTTCGACAAGCTGCCGGTGCAACTGTCGGTCGCGCACAGGCTTGTCTACTCTCCGCACGCCTACAACATGGAAGGGCGCGCATTTGGCAGTTACCAAGATTTGAAGCGAGCCTATGAGGCGCGCGCCGGCTTCCTCTTCCACTCCAAGCCCGCGGCTCCCATCTGGGTGGGCGAGTTCGGCACCTGCCAGACGCTGGCCTGCGGCTCGGGTTCTGCCTGGTTCAGGTTGTTTGTGCGGTACATAAAAGAAAATGACCTGTCATGGAGTTACTGGCCGCTGAACGGCACGCAGTCGAGCGGGAAAGGACGAAAATACAACACCATCGAAGAGTATGGGCTGCTGACCCCAGACTACCGGCACATCGCCGCGCCAAAGATCGTGGAGCTTCTGCGCACGATCGAAAGCCCACCGCAGCGTTGATCGCCGTTCGCCGGTTCGAATCATCTCCCGGCCAGGGCGGCCACAGCGAAACCTCTTTCGGAAGACAAGGGGCAATGGAGCTGCGCAGCCTCCCCATACCGCCAGAGCAAAACTGCCGGAACTCAGCAGCGTGGCAAGAATGGCAATTTTCGTGCCATTCAGGCGCCAGGAAAAACGCCCATCTGTGACGCGAAAACGTTGCAGATGGGCGTTTTGGCCAGGAATGATTTCAGCCGGCCGCCCCGGCTATTTGCCGTACCGTTTCTGGTGCCAGATCCACGCGGTGCGGACGATGTCGTCGAGCTGGGTGTAGCGCGGCTTCCAGCCGAGTTCGCGAATGGCCTTCTCCGAGCTGGCGACCAGAACCGCCGGGTCACCGGCGCGACGCGGGCACACTTCAGCCGGGATGGGATGGCCGGTTACGCGGCGGGCCGATTCGATGACCTCGCGCACGCTGAAGCCCTTGCCGTTGCCCAGGTTGAAGACCAGGCGGTTTTCGGCGGCTGGTGCGGCTTCAAGAGCATTGAGGGCCAGAAGGTGGGCATCGGCCAGATCGGAGACGTGGATGTAGTCGCGAATGCAGGTGCCGTCCGGAGTGGGATAGTCCTCGCCATAGATGCGAATAGACTTGCGGCGGCCAAGGGCGACGTCGAGGACCAGGGGAATGAGGTGCGACTCGGGATCGTGGGCCTCGCCGCGGATGATGCCGTCCTTGCCTTCCGGGGCTCCGGCCACATTGAAGTACCGGAGGGCCGCGGACCGCAGGCCGTGAATGCGATGGAACCAGCCGAGCATGTGCTCGACCAGCAGCTTGGACTCGCCGTAGGCGTTGGTGGGCTGAAGGCGGGCATCTTCCCGAATCGGAACGACTTCCGGCTCGCCGTAGACGGCTGCGGTGGAGGAGAAGACCAGACGGCGCGGTCCGTGAGCGAGAATGGCCTCAAGCAGCGCCAGGGTTGAAGCGGTGTTATTGCGGAAGAACTGCTCTGGATGGACCATGGACTCGCCGGCCTCGATGAGGGCGGCGAAATGGAGGACGCCATCGAAGGGCTGGCCGAGGGCTTTGGCGGAAATGAAAAGGTTTTCAATCGCGGGCCGGTCAGCCAGCTCCCCTTCGACGAATTCCACGCCTGCTGGTAACAAATCGCGCCGGCCATGGCTCAGGTTGTCGAAAACTACAGCCTGGTGCCCATGTTGGGCCAACAGCCCCGCAACGGTCCCGCCAATGTATCCCGCACCGCCAGTAACCAATATTTTCATGAAAAAGGTACCTTTCGTTTTAAACTTTGGTTTAAGGTGGAGTGTAAGACTCCCATGCAAACCCTGCTCTCAAATCATCGTCCAACACACAGACCACTCACCAGGTGGCCAGCCGTCGGGTTCATTGTAATCCGAATGGCAAAGTCGCAGGGCACAGCGCTTGACGATTCTCTGTTTTGTGGACCAGAGTTGCGGTACCATCTTCTAGGTGGAGAGCGATTTTCGGCTTTACTGATTGGACGCCTTGGAAGCGGAGTCGTCGAGATGCCCCGTTCTTGCACCACACTCTCCGGAGGCCGCAGGGTGCGCCGCAGTTCGTACCCGGGGAACAGTGTGCACGCATTTCCGGGACCACTCGCAATAGCCATGAGCAGAAGAACGACTTGTGCGTCTACAGAGTATTGGCATGCGCACTCTCAAGCGAGCCCCGCGATTACGCCCTTGCAGAACCGGAGCAAAACGCGGCGCGTGATTTATATCACGGCGAACCGGGGCCAAATCGGGTCTGCTTGGGGACAGAGAGCCCAATCCAGAGCCGCACGGGATTTCGCTTTCGAAGCGAAACTCTCCGCGCACAGCTTGATTTGCACGTGGCTGCCGATGCTCGTAACGGGCCAGATGGTTCAACACGATGCCGTCTTCACGGTCTCAAACGAGGACTGATACTATGCCGGTAAAATCTTATCCAAGCCGCGCCACTTTTGGTTTGCTCCCCGAACCCGAAGGCAGACCTGGGTCGTTCATCACCAGTATCGTGATCAACGGATTGATTCTTGTGCTGATCCTCTACATTGGAGCGACGGCGCGGAAGGTCATCACAGAGCACAAGTACGAACAGACGCTCTTGGTACTTCCCACCAAGGAGCCGCCTCCGCCGGAGAAGGTGAAGATGCCGCCTCCGCCGAAGATCGATCCGCCCAAGATGCCGGAGATGAAGTTTGAAGCGCCGAAGATCAACGTGCCCCGGCCCGAGCCCAAGCCGGAGGTGAAACCGATTCAGATGGAAGCCAAGGTGAACCTGCCGATGATGAAGGCGGGCAAGCCGGCGGTGATTCTGGCGCCGCAGCCCAAGGCTGCTCTTGCGGCCGCGGCCATGCCGGCGCAGGTGCCGCAGGCCAGGCCCTCAACGGCTCCGGTGCATTTTGGTCAGACCTTTGGCGTGCCGCCGAATGCCAACGCGAGCCGGCCGGCGACCGTGGCGGCGATCGGCAACCCGTATGGCGGCATGAATGGCCCGGCGGTCGCGCCACACGGAGTCGTGGGGTCGACGGGAATCGGCAACGGAACCAAATCCGGCTCCAACGCCGGCGTGGTTGGCAAGGTGGCTTCAGCGGGGATTCCGGGCGGCTCCGGCAAAGCTCCCGCGCCCACGTATGGCAACGTCAAGGTGGCCACCGCGGGCATTCCCGCCATGGCCAAGGCCGTGGCAGCGCCGACGATCACGGCCAAACCGATGTCCACCAACCTGGAGGTTGTCTCCAAGCCGACGGTGCAATACACCAGCGAAGCCAAGCAGCTCAGGGTGCAGGGCGACGTGATCTTGAGAGTTACTTTTACGGCCAGCGGACAAGTGCTGGTGCAGGGCATCGTACATGGGTTGGGTCATGGCCTGGACGAAGAGGCGCGCCGCGTGGCACAGCAGATTCGTTTCCGTCCAGCTACCCGCAACGGACTCGCAGTGGACATGACGACCAACATAACCATCACCTTTCAATTGGCGTAGCATCGGGCCTGACCACGAGAACGAGAGCTATGCTCAGCCGCGGGATACCGAACGGTGCAAGCGGCCTGAGGACGACTTGGAAGAAACCATCCTAGGAGCTTGAAATGACGTTTCGGAAGATCTCCCTTACCTTACTGCTCATCACGTTGAGTGTTACCTGCGCGTATGCCAAGAAAGAGCCGAAGTACGAGCAGGCGCACCAACTCACCCCGGAGCAGGCGGCACTGGTGGAAAAAGCCATCGGCCGGGAAAAGGTGCTGATCAAGAGCATCCAGCAGCGGACGCCGCTGGTGGAAACCTATATACAGAACACCAAGCCGGATATCAAGCTCTACCAGGTGCCGGTCGAAGACGAGTACATGCTGAGCCGCGTGGATTTCGGCAAGGGCTTCTTCGACAAGGCATACCAGCCGCGCGGCAACGCCAAGCATGGATTCTTCAAGGGCTCATTTTCGGCCATCACCGGGCTGACCAAGGCGCTGAAGCTGGACACCCACTTCACCTACAACCCGCTGGGCTTCACGCAGATGATGTTTCTGGATCCCAACAGCTTTGACACGCAGCACTATGTGTTCAGCTACGTGCGGCGGGAGTTCCTTGGTTCTGTGCGCACCTGGGTTTACGACGTGCAGCCCAAGGTCAGCGGCATGGGCCGGTTCTATGGGCGCATCTGGATTGAAGATGAGGATGGCAACGTAGTCCGGTTCAACGGCACGTACACCCCTCCCCGCTCAGAGGACGACTCGCGCTACTACTTTCACTTCGACAGTTGGCGGATGAACGTGCAGCCGGGAATCTGGCTGCCGGTAGCCGTCTACGTTGAGGAGACGCAGCGCGTTGAAGGCGAAAAGACGGTCGGCCTGAAAGCGCAGACTCACTTCTGGGGCTACTCTCTGAAACTGCCCACGCGGGAGAGCGAGAACGTAAGCGTGAAGGTGGACGACGCGGTGGACAAGAGCGACGACTCGCAGGACGTGGGTCCGCTGCAGGCTTCGCGCGCCTGGATCACGCAGGCCGAAAATAACGTCATTGACCGCCTGGTGGAAGCCGGCCTTGTGGCTCCCTTGAACCCCGGCGGCTACGAGACCACGGTGCTGGACCAGATTGTGATCAACCTGGCGGTGCCCAACAACCTGGCCTTCACCGACCCGGTGCATTGCCGCGTCCTGCTTTCGACCACGATTGAAGCCACCACGGTGGGCAACACGATCCTGATCAGCAAGGGGCTGATCGATTCCCTTCCCAATGAAGAGTCGATCGCCTCAGTCGTAGCGATGGAACTGGCGCACATTGCTTTGGGTCACCACATCGACACGCGCTATGCGTTCAACGACCGGCTGCTGTTCCCCGACGAGTCGACCTTCCAGCGCATCGACATGTACCACTCCGAGCACGACAACATCGAAGCGTCGAAGAAGGCGCAGGACTATCTGCAGGCCTCGATGTACAAGGACAAGATGGCCAGCGCGGGTCTCTACTGGGCGCAACTGGCCGACCGTGGCAAGGTGCTGAAGGCGCTGAACACGCCCAAGCTTGGCGATTCCCTGCTGAGGACCGACGGAACGCCGTGGATGGCTGACCTGGCGCACGGTGCACCCAAGCTGAACTGGGACGATCTGGCCCAGGTACCGGCGCTGCCGCTGGGAAGCTGGCTGAAGACCGATCCATGGGACGACAAGGTGCACATGCTGAACGCCAAGCGGTATGCGCCCATGAACGCCCGGGACAAGATGCCCCTGGAAGTAACGCCGGTCTTCTACAAGTTGCAGCGCTACGACGCATCGAAGCTGACGGCGCCGATTCCTGCCGCTGCCGCCGCACCTGGACCCGACACTCCGGCCAATCCTTCAGCGGCTCAAGGGACGGCTCCCGTTGCCGATTCTTCCTCCGCTCCGGCTGCAACCCAGCCTGGTTCCGGTGGCCAGCCGGGCGATGCGACGCAGGCCCCACCGCCCGCTCAAGGCGATGCGACGCAACCACAGGGATCCGCCACCCCGCGGTAGAACTTGCTCACCCTCGAGTTCCCTGGCCGGAAGACGCCGTACACCTGCTTCCGGCCCGGGGACTTTCACTCGAGATCCTCTCCCGTCCCCATCAGGGACGAACCCTCAACCGGACTGGACGTACGTTGTGCCAATGAGACGATCTGCCTTTGTTTTGTCTTCCATCCTGTTTGCCGCCGGAGCGATTTCCGTCTGCGCGCAAGTGGCTCCTTCGGCCACTGCCCGCCAGCTTTCCCTCACAGCCGGCGGCATGGTTTCCATTTTTCAGCCCGACTTCGCGGGCGAATGGACCGATCAATCTCCTTATTACCCGGTGGCACAATCCAGCTCCTATCCGTTGATCGGCGTGGGGGCCTATGTGGATGTGAAGCTGAGCCGCTGGGTGCAGTTGGAAGCCGAGGGCCGCTGGCAGCGCTTCAACCAGTACAACGATATCCGCCAGGACAACTACCTGGCCGGTCCGCGGGTTCCGGTGTATCACTTCTGGAAAGCGACCGTCTACGGCAAGGTGCTGGGCGGGTTTTCAGAGATGACCTTCGACAGCGACGGCGACCATGGCCGCTTTACCGATATCGCCTTTGGTGGCGGCATGGACGTGAAGCTGACCCGGCGGCTCAGCATCCGTGCGCTGGACGCGGAGTACCAGTACTGGCCGCAGTGGGGCAATGCGACTCTCTCGCCCTACGGAGCCAGCGTGGGCGTCGGCTACAGAATTTTCTGAGGCCCGATCAAATCGCGCTTGCGATAGCAGAACCGGAGCCCCTGTGTTCTGTTCAGTGAATGTCGCGTCGCCTTGAGTGCACTGCTTTCGGGGATAAACCAACTTTGGTTCTGCTATCGCGCCAGCCCACGCGATAGTCGACGTACAGAATGCGCGCTTTGATCTGGTCCTCCGCTCTGTGCTGCAGGAGTTTTGACCCCTTCGGCATGTCGAGGATGGCGTTGGACCTTCCAGCGTTCCACTCCACCAGTAAAGGCAGGATTCTCTCCAAGTTGGAAGCTCGCAGGCCAATGGTCTCCCCTTCACGCTGCGCGAATTCCAAAACAATCTGCACAGGCAGGTTCGACGATCGCGATCAGGCTGGAGTGCGCCGCATCCGCGCCTCGCGGAGCGTGTCATCGCTTTGCCCTCGATCCGGAATTTGCTGTCAACGCCTGGCGAACATCACTCTCCATGCTCTTGACAAGCGCGCGTAGCTCACGGATAGCGCTCTTGAGCTCGAATGCACCCACGCCGATCACTGCGAGCGGGACACACAGGCAGCGGGAGGACGCCGCGGATGAGGAGGCGGCTGGCGGCTATTCGTCCCCAGCCTCGTAGCAGGAGCGTTCTGGCGTACAGCGAGACAGGTGGACGTAGTGTTCGTCCGGGCCGGCAGGCCCCATGGTCCGCAGGCACCAGTAGGTGGAAGTGGTGCCGACTCCAGGAAGCCATGATTCGGCATTCTGCGGCGTGGTGCCATACGGGTTCTTGGTGCGGAGGCACTGACAAGGCTGCGGAATTTGTTCGGTGGCGCTCATGCGACCTTCCTTCTTTTGCGGCTGCCGCCAGAGCAGAACCGGAGTCCCTGTGTCCCGGTCAGTGGATGCGAGGTCGCCGCTTGCTTCACCCCACGAACGAAGACCTGTCCGTGGGGACCCCGACCCTGGTGGTCGCGTCGACCTGGCTGCACTGCTTTCGGGATACACCAACTCTGGTTCTGCCGCTAGCGCAGCGCGCGGGAATCTCGGTTAACCCGCGGCGCTGGGGTCGCGGTCCATCTGTCCGGCGGCCAGCAGGATGGTACGGTAGATGGCGACCGGGAAAAGCTGCACTTTGTATCCGTTCATGGAGAGCGGCATGGCTCCGGTCATGGCAGCATGTCCTGCCGCGCGGGCAGTTTCCTGGGTAATGGGTTTGCCGGTGAGCACCGCTTCAGCCTCCTTCGAACGGCGCACCACCGGCGAGGCCGCGCCCATGGCGACCACGGCGCGGCGGCAGAGACTGCCGTCCATCTCCAGCAGGATGCCGGCGTCCGCGATTGCCCAGTCGTGGCTCTCCTTCTCACCATATTTCTGATAGGCGGAGCGGGTTCCGGCCGCTGGTCTGGAGATGTAAATGGCAGTGAGCAACTCGTCTTCCGCCATTACATGGAAACGGTGCGGATTGGAGTCGGGCTGGAGATAGAAGTCGCGGATGGCGACGGATCGTTTGCCCCTGGCGGCAGAGACCAATTCCACGCTGGCATCGAGGGCGAGTAGCGCAACGGCTCCCGAGGAGGGCGCAACCGAGGGGCAGCCGCCGTAATCCATGATCGCGTGGTACTGGTTGAGGCCGGAAAAGGCGTAGCAAATCTCCTTGCCTTTGCGCAGACACTGGAACTCGGCGGAGCGGAAGTACCAACACTGGAGTTCCTGCAGCAGATTGCCACCCAGCGTGGCTACGTTGCGGATATGTGGCGTAGCGGCATGTCCGCAGGCGTCGGCCAGCACGGTGTAGTGCGTGCGGATGGTGGGGTCGTCGGCAACTTCGGCAAGGGTGGTGAGAGCGCCGATCGTCAAACCTTGGTCCGTGGAACGAATGCCGCGCAAAGCTGTAATGTTGCGGATGTTCACCAGCCGCGCAGGAGTGTCGGTGCCGTTCTTCATGCGGTCTAGCAGATCGACGCCGCCCGCTTTCACAACGGCACCGTCCTTCAGTTGAGAAAGCGCGGCCTCGACGGTGGAACAGTCTGCGAGAGCGAAGGAATTCATAGGGCCTCCATCGACGGTTGAGGCTGGTTGAGGGCGGCGAGCACCACCGCGGGCGTCATGGGCAGTTGCCGGATCCGGACCCCGGTGGCGTTGTAGAAAGCGTTGCCGATGGCGGCTCCGGCGGAGATGATGCCTGCGGCTTCGCCGATGCCGGAAGCATCTGTCGAACTTTGGCCGATGTAGGACTCGGTGAGCTGGACCTCGATCTCCGGCACTTCATAGGCGCCAGCTATCTTGTATTTATCGAGGTTCGCATTCACCATGAGGCCGTAATTGGGATCGAGCAGGCGATGCTCGAAAAGGGTGTACGAAATGCCCTGAATCACGCCGCCGTTGATTTGGCTGATCACTTGGCCGGGGTTGATGGGGCGGCCGCAATCGTGCACGGCCAGTACGCGTTTGACGTGGATGCGGCCCGTCTCGGTGTCGACGGCAACCTCGGCGACATCGACGCCACCGTATGTGTCGTACTTGCTGGGATCGTAGTCGGGAAGGCGCTTGGCCTGGGCGGAAACTTCGTCGGTGTTCATTTTGGCGGCAGCCTGGCGGAACGGGATGGCCTGGAACTTGCCCGATGCGCTGCACACCATGCCGCCCTTGAGGGTCAGGTCGGAAGGCGCAGCGCGGAGGGCCGGCGCTACGCTGGCAAGGAACTTCTGCGCGGCCTGCCACGCTGCGTCGCGTACCGCGGGGGTGATGGAAGCGGTGGTAACGCTGCCGCCGGAGTTGGGGCCGACAGGATAATTGGTGTCGCCGATCTTGACCGAGACTTTTGCCGGCGGCACGCCGAACTGTTCCGCGAGTATCTGCGCAAGTACGGTTTTGATGCCGCTGCCGATGTCCTGCACGGCAGAGAGAACTTCGACGGAACCGTCCTTGTGGACGCGCACCTCAGCGGCAGAGTTCATGGTAAGGTGCCGGTACCAGACCGATTGCGAAAGACCGACGCCGCGCTTGACGGGTCCGGGATCGGCATTGGACCGGGGATTGCGGGACTTCCAGAGAGCGCTTTTGCGGATGATCTGCCGCTGCACGCGGCGGACAGGATTCTCGTCGATGCGGTCGCGGAGGTCGAGCAGATCCATGTTCAGGCGGGCCGCCAGTTCGTCGATGGACTGCTCGAGGGCAAAGGCTCCCTGCGGATGGCCGGGAGCGCGGAAAGCGGCTGCGGGGCCGGCGTTGATGAAAACGTCGTTTTCCTCGACGTGCAGCGAGGCCCACTTGTACAGGTTGGCGGCGGGTCCGGAACAGCCGGCCCCGGTCCCGCAGCCCGCCGTCCCGAAGCTGATGAGCTGAATCGCGGTGATGGTGCCGTCTTTCTTGGCGCCGATGCGGAGTTGCTGATCGGAACTGGGGCGGTTGCCGACGGAGAGATGCTCCTCCTGGCGGTCGAGCATCAGCCGGACAGGCGCTCCGGTCTTGCGGGAGAGCGTGGCGGCAACAACGCCGGGATTGCCGGCACCGAACTTTGCGCCGAACCCGCCTCCCATGAATTCGGTGATCACGCGCACTTGGGACTTGGGAAGGCGAAAAAAGCCGGCCAGCTCTTCGCGGACGCTGGCAGTCCCCTGCGTCGACGCGTAAACGGTGAGCAACTCGGGCTTCCAGTCGGCCACCACGCCGTGCGTTTCGAGAGCGGAATGGGTCTGCACCTGGGTGGTATAGCGGGCGTCTACAACCACGTCGGCTTCTTTGAATCCCTGCTCGGCATCGCCTTGCTTATGCACGGCAGGGCCGTGGATATTGCCGGTTTGCGGAATGCCTTTTGCACTCCCGCCTCCGCCCGCGGTTCCTGCCTGATCGGCCGCACCAGGAAAGACGAGAGGCGCATTGGGTTTGCGAGCCAGATCCGCATCCACCACGAACGGCAGAGCCTCGTACTTTACCTTCACCTTGGCGGCGGCTTCCTCGGCCGCCTGGGGCGTGGTGGCGGCCACCGCGGCCACAGGCTGCCCCGCATAGCGGACGATGGGATATTGCGTGCGCTCCAGGGAAGGATCGCGCAGCACCGCGGCTCCAAGCAGCGACTCAATCACGTGCACGCCCTTCACTCCGGGATGGCTCTCGGCGGCAGTGGTGTCGATGGAAACAACCCGCGCGTGCGGAATCGGAGCGTTGACAAAGCGCGCGTACAGCATCCCCGGCAACTGCACGTCGGCGGTATAGCGCGCGCGACCCGTCACCTTGGCTTGGCCGTCCCAGCGTTCGAGCGATTTGCCAATGTACTCAAGATCTTTGTTGACGGGCAGCACAGGCGGCTCAGTGTCGGGAACGATGCGCTGCTCCTCGTGCAGGGTGTAGCCGGGTATGCCGACGGGAACACTAACGGTTTTCGTCGCGGCGGCGGGAGTGTCGGCAACTGCGCTCAGGACCGCAGCGCCAAGGGGATGTTGGATCTCGGTCGCCATGAGGGTTCTCCTAAGTCTTGTGCGTGAGTTGGCTGGCCGCATCGAGCGTGGCAGCAAAAACTTTGGGATAGGTTGCGCAGCGGCAGAGATTGCCGGAAACGGCGTAGCGCACGTCGGCTTCGCTGGGTTGAGGATTCTTCTCGAGCAACGCAGCGCAGCTCATCACCATGCCGGGAGTGCAGAAACCGCACTGCATGGCGTCGTGCCGGACAAAGGCCGCCTGCACGGGATGGAGTTCGTCACCAGCCGAGATGCCTTCGATAGTGGTCACGTGATGGCCCACCGCATCGATGGCCAGCATCATGCAACTGTTCACCGGCATTTTATCCAGCCAGACGGTGCAGCTGGAGCAGACGCCGCGATCGCAACTGATCTTGGTGCCGGTCATGCTCAGTTGAATCCGCAATGCGTCGGCAAGCGTGGTGCGCGGCTCGATCTGCAGGGTGCGCTCCTGATCGTTGATGCGCAACGTGACTGGGAAAGGATTCGGTCCCAACTCCTTCACGTCGCTGCGCACTGCACACGCGGCTTCACGGGAAAATGCCTGAACGCCGTCGAGCAGGGCGGTTCCCGCGGCGGTGATGCCCGCGCCTTTCAGAAAGCCACGGCGGCTGATGCCGGCAGGGGGCTGGGTGGTAGAGGGCTGATCTTTCTCAGGCTTCTCGCGATCGGACATGCTTTCCTCCTTGAGGCACGGGACGTGCGAGGAAAAATCCCGTAGTTTGCCCTTGGCTCCGGAGACTGGAACTGCGGGCCGGCAAGGCACATGCGCCTGGCTGAGAAAGGCTTACAAAACGGACGGGCTAAGAGGAAGAGTGCTCGATGTCCCGGCCGCTGACCGCGCGACCTATGGGGACCCGAGGAACACGCCGCCAGTATAAACGAAATTTTGGAACGAATGGAAGGGAGAATTCCGCAGAGAGGATGCTCATCCCTGCCGACGCCTGGGATGCACGATTGCTGCGGCCGCGACAACTCAGGTCGGAAGCCACGGCAATATCAGGGAGGTCGGGTGCTGGTGCAGGTGGAAGAGAAGGCTGTATCGCTCTTGACCTGCCAGAGCCCGGCCTTTCAGTGACGCCGAAATTGGCCAGCAGTGTGGGAGTTGCCTGAGCACGCAGGGTGAGGATGCGCGCCACGATTCGCCGAACCTCGGAATCCGCCGGAACCAGTCGTTCGGTGCGCATTTTTCCGGTCGGCATATCGGCAGCGGGAAACTCTGTTCTACCCATGCTGGTTACATACGCGCGGCTTGCGGGGTAATTGACCGCGATGAGCTGCCGGAAGATATTCCCGTTCGATCAACGGCATTCGATCCTCGCCAGAGAAACTGCGCGGCTGCATCCTGCAATCCGACCTGCCTTCTTTCTTGCACTCAATCATTACAGTATTGATGCAGAGATCAATAAGGCCACTTCACAGGCGCTGGGCGGCGGTCATGCCTTGGTAGCCGCAAGACATATCTACGGGCGATGGTGCAGTTCTCGAACTCAGCTCAAGGCACATCAAAGCAGGTACGGCCGGTGCGGTGCACCAACGGCGTCTTTGCGCCGCTGGTGCGCGGTTGTCATGAAGCCCGCCGGGGTCCAGGCCACTGCTTGTGCAGACTTCCGCCTAGAAATCGTAAAAGGTCTCATTGCGATGCGAGACGATGCGGCGTTCGCGCCAACTACTTTTTGGGGAATTGGAAAGTACAAAGTAATTCTTCGCAGTTTACCTTCCTATTATGTTAGAATCGATTCGTGAACAAACAGAAGGGCAATTCGGGAGCCGCATGCGCGTCGGCTCTGGCGCGAGAACTTCGTGTTGTGATCAGCCAGCTGAGGCACCGGCTGCGTGAACAGTCGCATCCGGGCGACTACACATGGTCCCAGACATCGGTGCTCATCCGTTTGGAGCGCGATGGTCCCGCCACGGTGAGCGCCCTGGCGCGAGCTGAAGGTGTGCGACAACAATCCATGGGCGCCACAATATCTGCGCTTGAAGAGGCTGGCCTTGTGAGCGGTTCACCAGACCCGACCGACGGACGGCAGACCATCCTCTCCCTAACAGATGCCTGTCGGGAACTGATCAAGGCCAAACGGGCGGCGAAGGAGGACTGGCTACTCCGTGCCATCCAAAGCAAACTCTCGTCTGAGGAGCAGGAGAAACTGGCGGTCGCCCTTGAACTGCTCAAGCGCCTCGCCGATTCATAGGCAGACCCGCTGCTGAACTCGCAAGCGATCTATCCCGGCCGGTAAGGAGAACTTCATGGCAATCACCGCTCTTGACCCCCAAACCGCTCTAATCCTCATCGATCTGCAAAAAGGCATCGTGGCTTTTCCGACCGTCCATCCGGCTGACGAGGTTGTAAAGCACGCCGCGGCACTGGCCGACGCATTCCGCCGCCATGACTTACCAGTGGTGCTTGTCAACGTGGCGGGTGGAGCACCGGGGCGGACGGAGCAGACTCGTTCCCGCAGAGAGTTTCCCGCCGGCTGGACTGATCTTGTCCCTGAACTGAACCGGCAGCCTGAAGACCACACCGTGACAAAGCGTACATGGGGAGCGTTCACGAACACCGGTCTCGATGAACATCTGAAGAAGCTTGGTGTCACGCAGGTTGTGATCGCCGGCATCGCTACCAGCATTGGCGTCGAATCGACTGCGCGCCAGGCGCACGAGCACGGGTTCAACGTGACGCTCGCCACCGACGCCATGACCGATAGGGACCTTGAGGCTCACCGTCACAGCGTGACGCGCATCTTCCCTCGTCTGGGTGAAACCGGCACAACCTGGGAGATCGCGGCTCTGCTCGACAGCACCCGCGGGTGAATGTGCCGGCGGAGGACTCGCGTTTAACGAACGATGAAGAGGAGCAACTGACTATGAACTGGATTCACTCTTTGTCTTACTTCTTTGGTGGCGTCTTCCTTGCAAATGCTGTTCCGCATTTTGTGAGCGGCATGATGGGGCGCCCCTTTCAAAGCCCCTTTGCGAAACCGCCCGGCAAGGGGCTTTCCTCCTCGACCGTAAATGTGCTTTGGGGGTTCTTCAATCTGGCTGTTGGGTATCTGCTTGTCTGCCGTGTTGGTAACTTTGATTTGCGCTCCGCAACGGATATCGTCGCTTTGGGCCTGGGCGTTTTTGGCATCGGCCTGATAAGTGCTCGGGGCTTCGGACGGTTCAACGGTGGCAATTCTCCCGGAGATGCGCGAGGGGCACGGTGACAGGCAGCTCGTCTGGTCTGTCCAGCGAGAGCGATCGGCTCGATCCGGCCATTTGGAAGATCACATCCGTTGTCGTGCTTGGCTCATTTCTCGCTCAACTCGATGCGACGGTCGTGAATGTGTCTCTCTCCACCCTTGCCGCCGAATTGCACAGCAGCCTTGCGGCAATTCAGTGGGTGACGAGCGGTTACCTGCTGGCGCTGACGCTGATGCTTCCGCTGAACGGTTGGCTGGTGGATCGCATAGGGGCCAAGGCCCTTTATTTATGGTGTTTCTCAGCGTTCACTCTTTCATCGGCTCTGTGCGCATTTTCCTGGTCGGCGAACTCGCTTGTCGGGTTCCGCGCGCTGCAAGGGATGAGCGGAGGATTGCTGGCTCCCATGGCACAGATGATGATGGCGCGCCACGCCGGAAAGCACATGGTGCGCGTGATGGGCTATGCCGCTGTGCCGATTCTGTTCGCGCCGATCCTCGGCCCGGTGATTGCCGGAGCGATACTGCAATATGCTTCATGGCGCTGGCTTTTTCTGATTAATCTTCCGGTCGGAGTACTGGCAGTCGTGCTGGCTGTTCTCATCCTGCCCAAAGATCATGAAGATCTGAGGCCACGAGACCTCGATCTGGTTGGACTTGCGCTTTTGTCGCCCGGACTGGTGCTCTTTCTCTATGGCTCGGATCATCTGGGCAATCGTACAGGGCTTGGGGCTCTCATTGCCTCCATTGCCCTGCTCGCGGCGTTTTTCTCGACCGCTGCAAAAAAGGGAGACAGGGCCCTGATCGACCTTCGCTTGTTCAAGGGCAAAATCTTCTCAGCTTCCGTTGTCACGCAGTTCATGGCGAACGGGATCGCGTTTGCCGGTCAGATGCTGATTCCGATCTATCTGATCCGTGCCTGTGGTCTGTCACCCAGCGCGACAGGCTGGCTACTGGCTCCTCTTGGCTTGGGGATGATGTGCTGCTACCCGTTGTTGGGTACCTTGACCAAGCGCTTCGGTATTCGCAGAGTGTCGGCTGGTGGCGCGCTTCTGGCGTTTGCCGGGACGCTTCCTTTTCTTTACCTGGCAAGCCACGGACTGGTTCTTGGTGCACTCGCGTCCGCACTCTTTATCCGAGGCATGGGCTTAAGCGCAGTCGGGATGCCGTCGATAGCATCCGCATACGCTTCGATCAAGCGAGAGGAATTGCCGATGGCGACTACGGCTCTCAATGTCATTCAGCGCCTCGGTGGGCCGACTCTAACGACTCTGTGCGCAACGTTCCTGGGATGGAGATTAGCGTCAGCCCATATACACGAAACGGGGCTCAGGCCCTTTACTGCGGCGTTTCTTCTGCTTTGCGTTTTACACGCCCTTTTGTTTGCGGCCGCGATGCGACTTCCTCTCTCGATCCATAGGACAACGGAGCATTTTGTTGAAGAATGATTGGAGAGCATATCGGTCATTCGCCATTTCATCCCAGCACTGTGCCCCAGCCTGCCGCCCCGGGCAAGATGTGGTTTGGATATCGCTCACGCTTTTTCTCTCAAATGCCTTTACCTTCGTGCGGAAAACGACTTCTCTCTGCGATTTGAAAATCGGCGGCGCGATGTCGCAATGCTTTCGCGATCTGCAATAAATGGTGAAATCAGTCAACTTTTGTGAACTACTTCGAATGAATATCCGTCGGGATCGACTACATCGGCCGCATAATACCCTGGATAGTATTCGACTCGTGCCCGCGGTGAAATATTGTCCTTCGCTCCAGCCGCTATTGCAGCTTGATAAAAGTCATCGACCTGATGGTTGTTCCCTGCCTTGAACCCCCAATGGATAGAACCTGGATCAGGTGTTCCTTGCTTGAGCCAAAAACATGCTCTCTTTCCATCTCCGAACCCCCACAGGTCTGGATGGCCACGTTCGCCTTTGTATGGCAGGAAGAATCGGATATTCAAGGGCTTCAGGGCCGCTTCGTAGAACGCCAGCGAGCGTTCGACATTGCTTACAGTCAAAATGATATGGTCGAGCATTGTTCTCTCCTTCAAAGCGCGAGTACGTCGATCGTCCTTTCCCCGTCCGGTATTGCATGCGGCGCAAGAGCCGGTATGTTCATGCCCTGAGCCCGTACAGTCTGGATATCATTAATCCCGATGAAGCCAAGAATCTGACGAAGATACGGCTCCACGGTATCCCATGACTTCCAAGGCTCCTCCGTAAAGACTCCACCTGAGGCGAGTACCAGGATTGCCTTCTTTCCCAGGGCCAATCCCTCTACTCCCGCCCCCGCATACCTGAATGTCCTCCCCGCACGCACGACATGATCAATCCATGCTTTCAATGAGGATGGCATTCCGAAATTCCACATGGGGGAGGCGATTACCAGCAGATCCGACGACAACACTTCATCTGTGAGTTGGTCCGACAGACGGAGCACCTCCTTCAAGGACTCTGCCTCCGCCTGGTCTTTCGTCGAGATGGCCTTCACAGTCAGTCGATTTAGATGCGGGAGAGGGTCTCTTGCCAGATCATGCTCAATGAGCTTTGCCTCCGGATATAGAACTCTCAAGCGTTCTCTCAACTTCCGTGTCAATCGACGGCTCGCAGACTCATCTCCCCGCGGGCTCGACTCGATAATCAGAATTTGTCTCAATTCTGGCTCTCCTTTTTCCTGAATTAGGTACCATTGAGTTCGCCGGCTCACGGCTTGGGTCGTGCAGAGTCTCATGCAGAAACCACGTACGACGTTCCGCTTCATCAATCCAGATTTCAATCAGGCTTGCCGTGGCCACATCCTTGAATTCCTCGCAGACCTCATGAGCTGCACGCATGAGCCTGGTCAGACAACGGCTGTCGGCGGCGAGTTCTTCGAGCATACTTTGAGGTGTAACAGATTGCTCGTCGTTATCGAGCAAGCGCTGAAGTTGCGCAATATCGCCAATGGACCGCAGCGTTGTGCCACCGATCTTGCGAGCCCTTTCTGCGATCGTGTCGGTCATTGCGAGGATTTCCATCGCCTGTTCGTCGAGGAGCAAGCGGTACTCACGGAAATGAGCTCCGCACATGTGCCAGTGAAAATTCTTTGTCTTCACATAAAGCGCGAAGACGTCGGCGAGCAATTGCCGCAAAGTTTCAGAAATTGCCGCGACAGCCGCCCGCGACAAATCCGTCGGCATGTCGAGGCTCGCTGCTTGTCCTCTTCTTGGGCGCCTTTCGATTAGCCTGGATGCCATTTCTTCCTCCTATTTCATCAGCCCTTCCGCCTGCAAAGAGGCTCCGGAAGAGCAAATCAGAAGGGCGCTCGTCTAGGACAATCGTCGCTGTTCAGGCGGGCCGTTCGCGTGGGCATCCACCATGCTGACCTCCCAGATGTACTGCTAATTCCAAGTGTACCTGGATGAATGCTTTGCGGTCTTGTACATTTCGGGCGCAATTGGGACATTCGCGTCATTTATCGCAAGGATGTTGCACGCTGGAAAACGCGACGTATATCATCTAGGCGGACGCCAATCTCCGCGGAGGAAAGAGATGATCAGCGATCCGAATCGTTTCCCCAAGTCGTTCGACATTCCTGGCTTTGTGAGCGAGAACCGTCCCGAGCTTCAGGAGGTCCGTTCGGTTTCACGCCGCTCGGAACAGCCGCTCTTCTTCGCCAGGTATCGACACGACAGACCCAATCTCGGATTGCTCGAACCCACACCCTTGGCGGACCAGGTCACGGTGGCAGTGGAGTTGCGCCCGTTCAGGCCGATTAATGTGTTTTGCGATGGCCGTCACAAGCGGAAGCCGGCATCTGAGGCCGGTGCATTGGCTCTGTACGATTTGCGTAAATCATGGTGTGCAGACATTCGAGATCCTTTTGACAACCTGAGTGTCTACATGCCGTTTAGCAGCTTTCGAGACTTTGCAGCGGAACGCGGCAATAGCTTTCTCGAGTTGCGCTATGACGTGGAGGAAGTCCGTTATGACGCGGTGATGCTGCACTTGATGCAAGCGATTGTGCCTGTGTTGGAGAGGCCGCACGAGGTCAGCACGCTGTTCCTGGATTCCCTGTTTCTCGCGGTGCGCGACCACATTGCCGCAACCTATGGCACGTTCAGCGCAAAGACAACACGCAACGGATGGGGCCTGACCGCCCGTCAGCTTCGTCATGCTCTGGAATACATAGAGGCTAATCTGGCTGGGGATGTCAGCCTTGCCGACATCGCAGGCGCGTGTGCCGCCTCAATCAGCTCGCTTGCTCGCGGATTTAAGACAGCATTGGGCGTTTCGCCGCATCGCTGGGTGCTGAACCGGCGAATTGCATTGGCGCAGCGTCTGATGTACGAAGGCGCTACGCCACTCAGCGAGGTTGCTGTTTGTTGTGGGTTCGCCGACCAGAGTCATCTGACACGCGTGTTTATGCGGCATGTTGGCAGTTCTCCCACTACGTGGCGGCGTAAGGCCCGACGATGAGCAGACGTTAAAGTGAGGCAGACATCGTTTTATTGCGGGTTTCTGTGTGTGACTTCAAACGAGTATCCATCTGGGTCAAGTACGTCGGCAGCGTAGTAATCCGGAGTGTATTCCGTTCTGAACCTCGGTGATACATTGTCCCTGGCGCCAGCAGAGAGCGCTGCTCTGTAGAATTCGTCCACCTTACCATTACTTTCTGCCATGAATCCCCAGTGAATGGAACCTGGATCAGGCTTACCTTGCTTGAGCCAGAAGGTCGCTCTTCTGCCATCGCCAAATCCCCAAAGGTCAGGATGATCGCCTTCACCCTTATATGGGAGAAAGAACCTAATGTTGAGAGGCTTCAAGGCTGCTTCGTAAAACGCCAGCGAACGTTCGACGTTGCTGACGGTCAGAATGATGTGGGTCAACATGGAAAGTCTCCTTCACTCTGTAGGGTTTCAGTGGTCCCTGTTCTATGATGTACCAACATGCATACTTCACAGTCTTGTTCCTTCCGGGCACTGTTGGGACAAACTGGTCAATTGTCAGATGGGCGCGCATAATGAAATCCGATTCAGGCGCCCTTGGGTTTCTCAAAAACAGAATGACCGTTGATCGAAACAATATTCGCGAATCATTCGGTACTCCTGGTTTTATGGGCGAGAGCCGCCTCGCACTGAAAGAAGTCCGTTCGATTTCAGATCGCTCGGAACCGCTGCTCCTCTTTGAGCGGCATCGACACGGACGCGAGGATGCCCTCGTTTCACTTCGTCATTAAGTAAAACGACGTACATCGAACGACCAGCTTGTCGGGTTCTCAGCCGACGCATTCAGGGCAAAGCGCTCAACGAGCTTCAGTAGAGCCATTTCGAGTGGATCAGTACCTGGAAACGCCGATTGCAACGGCGATCATCCGGCCGTGATCGTTGGATTCCAGTCGCCTTGGCTCTTTGCAGGACTGATCGGCGGCCAAATCGTCTGCTGGTGTCATGACCGATTCAAGAGACCCATTCTCGAACGCTCAGGCTGTCGCGCGATATGCCGAAGATCCGCCTCGGAAGGTGCCCGGATTCGCTGATCTACAGCGGATGACTACGCTCTTGCTCGAAGAACATGTTACCTAGAACGCCCGGATTCTCGTTCTCGGAGCGGGTGGCAGTATCGGGCTGAAGACGTTCGCAAGTGCCCATGCAAGATGGACGTTCCTTGGAGCGGATCGGTCTGCAGAGATGTTGAAGGTGGCGGAACAGACTCTGGGATCTCCCATTGAGCAGGTAACCCTGGTGCACCATTCGTCATTGCGCATTTGAGCTTCCCTCAGGAGAAAGGTGAACGGACGCTATGGTTATCGCGATACGCGGCTTTTGCTGTGTCTTCCGGCTTGGAACCCGAGAAAGCGAAAGCCGCTGCTGCGGCAATCGACAAGCAGCTCAGCATCTTCACACCGGAACAAGACGAAGCTCCACTCAGTGAGGCCGGAGTCTCTGGTATTCGCACGTTCTATGCAGGCCTCGCATTCCGAGGCTGGGTCGCCCATGCATAACGAAGTGAGCTCGCGTCAACTCGGTCGCCCTAGCGCCGGATAAGTCTCTATAACGCCCCAGGCTCCGAAAGCCTTCTCAGACCCGGGATACGGCCGAACAAGAGATTCCAGCCCCATGACGACTCTACAATTTGATCAGTCGTATACCGGTCAAGTCAACTTTACCGGAACCGACGATGTGCGCGACCACGCGCAGGAGGTGACAGTCAAACTCGATCAGCAGATTCGTCCGAGGTGGAATGTGAGCGGATCGTATATCTTCTACGAGGCGCTTCAGCCGCTGGGCAATCCGCTGGGAACGCTTCCCGGGAGCTATTCCTACACCTATCACCGGCAGGTGGACGCGACACAGTTGAACAGCACATGGATTCTGAATCCGACGACCGTGCTCACCGCACGGTACGGCAACAATCGCTTTCCCAACCTGATCGCCGAAGTCAGCCAGGGATTCAATCCGTCCGCGCTCGGGTTTCCCACCTCTTTGACGAGCCAATTGCAGGCGGACTTCTTTCCGACGATCTTCATGCGCAACTTCTCGCAGCTTGGCCAGGACACCAGTTCGCTGGACGACTGGAAGTCGCAGACGCTGAATGCAACGCTTACCAAGAGCCTGGGAAAGCACAACCTGGCCTTTGGCACGGAGTATCGCCGCCTGCGGCTGAGTTTCATCGATGTGAGCGATGCGCCGGGCACGTACACCTTCAGCGGCGTTTTTACGCAGGATTTTCCCAGCGCGGTCAACGACGACACCGGCTCCGATCTTGCCGATTTGCTGTTGGGCTATCCCGAGAGTGGGTATGTTGAAACCACGACGCCGCTGAAGACCTACGCCGATCATTTCGCGCTCTTTGCGCAGGACGATTTTCGCCTTACGCGCCGTCTGACTCTGGACCTGGGGCTGCGCTATGAGAGCGAAACGGGCCTGAAGGAAAACCACAACCAACTTGCCGTAGGGTTCGACCGCACCGTAACCACGCAACTGGCCGGCGACACTTCGGTGAAAGGCGGAATTCTTTTCGCCGGAGTCAACGGCAACCCGCGGGATATTGGTGATCTGTCGCGGCTGAAGTTTGCTCCGCGCATCGGCGCGTCGTACGCGCTCAACAGCAAGACCGTGCTGCGCGGCGGCTACGGCATTTTATATGCGCCGCTGCGCTACGACCCCAGCGCGGCGCTCGCGCCTGGCTACACGCAATACACGCCTTACGTGGCCAGCAATAACGGCGATCGAACGCCGGCCAATGTGCTGGATAATCCATTCCCCAGCGGAATTGAGAAGCCGGCAGGCAACTCGGCCGGATTGCTGACTGGCATTGGAAGCTCTGTGACCAGTTACGACCAGAGCTTTAAGGCGCCGCGCGTGCAGCAGTTCTCCGCTGGCGTGGAGCGCGAACTGCCGGGAAAGATTGCGCTGGAGGCCGAGTACATCGGCTCCCGTTCCACCAACCTCTCACCCGGCTCCACAGGGAGCACTCCGGTAAACTATAACCAGCTAAACCCTTCCAACTTTGGCCTGGGTCTTGCCGCGCTCAGCAGTTCAGTGAGCAACCCCTACTACGGTAATGGCGGCACGGGCGTCATTGGCAGCCCGACTGTCGCGCAGTCGCAATTGCTGCTGCCCTTTCCGCAGTTCAGCTCCGTCAACCTGCTCGCATCCTCCAGCTATGCTGATTACAACGCATTGCTCATCACGGCCGAACGCCGCGCCGGACGGGGGCTGAACCCTGTTTCCTCCTTTACCTGGTCGCGCAATCGCGATGCGTCGTTTGCAACCAACAACAGCATCCAGAGTCCGGCGGCAAGCGCGCCGCAGAATATCTATAATCTGCGCGCGGAGTATGGTTACTCGGTCAACAATGTTCCTTACCGGCTTTCGGCGAGCGCCACATACGATCTGCCAGTGGGACACGGACAACGGTTCTCGACTGGCACGCGCATCGGCGACCTGATAGCCGGCGACTGGCAACTGAGCGTGGTTCCCACCTTTCAGACCGGATTTCCAGTGACCATCAACCAGAGCACCAATCCAAACAGCTCCGTGGTCGGCAATGGTGTGCAGCGGCCAAACCTGGTTCCCGGAGTTGCGCTGGGAACCAAGGGAAGCCTATATAACCGCCTCTCGGACTACATCAATCCGGCGGCCTTTACCGCATCCACGGCGCTCACCTTCGGCAGTGCGCCGCGCACGCTTTCGCTTCGCGGGCCTGCCTTTGAGAACTGGGACCTCGCGCTGTTCAAGAACGTCAAGGTTTACGATCGCGTCAATGTCCAGTTTCGCGCCGAGAGCTTCAACGCCTTCAACACCCCGGAGTACAACGGTCCAAATGCATCCTTTGGCAGTTCGAACTTTGGTCAAATCACATCGGATGCCAACTTCCCGCGCTATCTGCAGCTTGGTCTGCGCGTATCCTACTAGTCTCTGACCGCTTGTTGTTGTACCAATGTGGGTGTTCCATCCCTGCGGCGTATCTGCTTTCTTAGCAAGGGTTGAGTGCGGGAGGTGCGCTTCACGGTCGATCCATTGTCGTCGAGGGTACAAAAAGCTGGGCCAGCATCACTCAAGATGCTGGCCCAGCTTTCCTTTTGCAGTCAACTTCCCGTCATGCAATTCCCGGATTGCGGCCCTGCCGTAGATCCCAAAGTGCCGCAACGAGGGCATCGATTTCTTCGCAGGTGTTATAGAGAGCCAGCGTGGCGCGCAGTGTGCTCTCTACGCCGAAGCGGCGCAGGATGGGCTGCGCGCAGTGATGGCCGCCGCGCACTGCGATGCCCCTGCGGTTCAGGTAGTCGCCGATCTCCTCGGTGCGGAACCCATCCATCACAAAGGAAAGAACTCCAGCCTTTTCTCTTGCCGTACCGATGATGTGAAGCCCTGGGATGCGTTGCAGTTCCTCAGTTGCGTACGTGAGCAGCGTGTGCTCATGGCGTGCAACATTCGCGATGCCGACGCGATCCAGGTAGTCGATGGCCGCGCCCAGTCCAACGGCATCGGCGATGTTCCCCGTTCCGGCTTCGAATCGTTGCGGCGGAGGCTGATACAGCGTCTTTTCGAAGGTCACGTCCTGGATCATGTTTCCGCCTCCCTGCCAGGGCGGCATGTTGTCCAGTACTTCCGACTTCCCATAGACCACACCAATGCCGGTCGGCGCGAACACCTTGTGCCCCGAGAAGACGTAGAAGTCGCAATCGATGGCCTGCACATCCACGCGCATGTGCGACACAGCCTGCGCGCCATCCACCAGCACGCGCGCGCCGTGACGATGCGCCGCTTGAGCCATCTCCTGCACGGGAACCACAGTGCCCAGGGCATTCGAGACGTGCGCGATCGAAACCAGACGCGTCCTGGGGCCGAGAAGCTTTTCATACTCATCGAGAAGGACCTGGCCGGAATCGTCGACCGGGGCAACGCGCAGCCGAGCACCCTTTTCTGCGCAGAGCATCTGCCAGGGCACAATGTTGGCGTGATGCTCGAGCCAGGTAATGACTATCTCGTCGTCCTTTTGAATGTTGCGGCGTCCCCAGCTCTGCGCCACCAGGTTGATGGCCTCCGTTGCTCCGCGAACAAAGACAATCTCGCGTGGTGCTCCGGCGTTGAGGAAGCGGCGCGTCTTCTCTCGCGCCGACTCGTAGGCGTCGGTGGCGCGCGCAGCCAGTTCGTGTGCCGCGCGATGCACGTTGGAGTTTTCGTGCTCGTAGAAATAACTGACGCGGTCGATGACCGACTGCGGCTTCTGCGTCGTGGCACCGTTGTCGAGCCAGATCAGCGGACGACCGTTGACGACTTCGCGGAGGATGGGAAAATCGCGGCGAATTGCCTCCACATCAAACTCATACGAAGAGAGTCCGAGGTCGCCCGGCAGTTCTGTTTCTCCAACGCCGGAAGCAACCACCGGCACAACATCAACCGGGTAGAGCGACCGGGACTGGCTCGTGGCATCGTAAGAAGCCGGCGCGCGGAAATCAGGCGCATGGGCCACTGCGCCAGATAGCTGAGGTGCGTTCAGGTCGAGCGGCCCCGCGAAGGGATTGCCGTTGCTCGCGGAGCTTTTCCCGGTGTGGGACGCCTTCTGCGGCTTGGCGTCTGCGGGAACAGGACCGGGAATTGTAGCCGGCGTGGAAAACAGCGGGCGCGCCTCTTCAAGAAATGAGAACGCCGGGATCGCCGAGGAGTCGGCAAAACCGATTGCGCCGGGAACTGCCGGTGCGGGAGGCTGCGCAGTGCCCGCCAGTTGCGACGGTTGCATGTCCGTAAAAAGTGAAGAAGGAATTGCAGCAAATCCGTCTTCGCCGGGGACTGCGCTGCCAAAAGCCTGTGGGGGTGTGCGAACACCCGTCGACTCCGCCTCGGTGGGTTCAGCGTAGAGTGGTCGCGCATCGGCAAGAAACGCAAAAGTAGGCCCAAGCTGCGGGGCAGCGCTCACTGCAGGCCCGCCAGGAGGAGCGGCAAGAGCGCCCGGCGCAGCAGGTGCGGACACGTTGGAACGTACATCCGGCGCCACGCTTCGGTCAGGCGCGGCGCCGAATGTGCCTCGTTGTGCTTCCGCCAGGCCTGGCACGATTCCCGGGACCGCAGGCGCGGTTGGACCGGGAACCGCAGCATAGGGATTTCCGCTGAAGGCGGAATTTGACGGCAGCACCAAACGGGCCGCCGTCACGGCCGGATGCTGGAGTTCCTCAGGCAGCGCATTGAACATCTCGTTGGCCATGCGCGCCAACTCGGCCGGGGAGAGAAAGCCGGGGCCTATGCCTTCGCTGCCCGGCAATCCCAAAGCCCCGCTGGCCGACTCAGGAGCCGCAGTCGCAACAGGTGCTTGCTCATTTGTACTCATGGTATTGTCCTACGTCTACGTCTTCCAGCAGGGCAATTGCATCGTCTGTCAATACGGCAGCCGAGCAATACAGCGCCACAAGGTAGGATGCAAGCGATCTCTGGTCGATCCCCATGAAACGAACCGACAAGCCTGGGCTCTGCTCTCCCGGCAGTCCCGGCTGGAAAAGGCCCACCACTCCCTGTTTCTTTTCACCCACGCGCAGCAGCAGGATCTTGGTCTTCTGATCCTTGTTTGCGATGTTGATCTTGTTGGTAGGAATCAGCGGAATTCCGCGCCACGTCAGGAAAGGTGTTCCGAACAGCGTTACGGTCGGTGGAGGAACGCCCCGGCGGGTGCACTCGCGTCCGAACGCCGCAATAGCGCGGGGATGCGCCAGGAACAACGACGGCTCTTTCCAGACCTTCGTCAACAACTCGTCCAGATCGTCCGGGGTCGGCGCGCCCTTCCGTGTCTTTATCTTTTGTGAGGCGGCTACATTGTTCAGAAGTCCGTAGTCATGGTTGTAGAGCAGTTCCGTTTCCTGCTTCTCCTTGACACTCTCGATAACCAGCCGCAATTGCTCGCGCACCTGGTCATAGGGATTGCTGAGAAGATCGGAAACCCGCGTGTGAACATTCAGCACCGCATTGATGCTGCTCAACCGGTATTCCCGCGGCTCGTCCTCGTAATCTGCGAAAGTGGAAACCAGGGTCGACTCGTCTCCGTGGTCGCAGGTCGACTCGATTACTTTACTCTCATCCACCTTGTTCAGCCGGAAGGTTCCGGATTCAAGTGGCTTCCAGTCCAACAGGCGAACCAGCCAGCGTGGCGTGATTGCGCCGAACTGCGGTGCAGTCTTTGTGACATTTGCAAGTTGAAATGCTGCTTCTTCGCGCAACGAAACGCGATTGCCTTCTTCAGCCACAGGTGGCCTCCTAACTGAATTAATTGCAAACGGATTCTAGTACCCGCGGGCCAACTCCGCAAGGGAACAATCTGAACTCCAAAGCGGACCCTCGTACCGAAGACTCAACCCGATCCGGTGCGTAATACGAGGCCGGTGGTCCGATCTGAAGCGATGGGCTCTGTACGCGGCTGCCAGGACAAAACCAGGGAAGATTCACTCCGGAGCGACAACCCTCAAGTTGATGCAACCAACAGGAAGTCCCGTGGCCCTTTGGGCCGCCGATAGCCAAGGAGACGCAGCGGACGTATCGGACGGCTTTCGCTGTTTATTTCCCGCGCTTTCAGCGGAGCAGCGATCTCGAACGAAACTCAACAGGACACTGGGTCCCTGGTTTTGCCTTAGTACTTCCGAACCCCGTGATCCACGCGATCCGACCAGGCATGAATGCCGCCGGTAAGGTTCCATACCTTATTAAAGCCAGCTTTTTGAAGAAGTTGAACCGCCTTTACTCCCCGCTGGCCCATCTTGCAAATCGCTACAATCTTCTGGGTCGCGTCGAGTTCGTTCACCCTGGCGGACAATTCGGCGAGCGGGATCAGGTGGCCGCCGATATTGGAAGTTTCGTATTCGAATTCCTCGCGTACATCGAGCAAAAAGAGATTTTCGCCGGCATCGAGCCGCTGCTTCAAGTCTTCCGCTCTCATTTCAGGAACGCCCATTGTTTTCTCCATACCAAGAATGATTCGGCGAATGACTTTTGACTGCACCCGCCTCGATTTCAGTCCAAAACAGAAAACCCACCTGCCAGTTCGATCTCTGGCGGTGGGTCCGATTGAGGTGCCGGCTTGGAACTTACTCTAGCCCTGCCATTTCCTCACGCCAGATGACATGCGTACGCAACACATCATTGCGCAACAACATGCTCCGGCTCTCTTGGCGATGACAGTACTCACCCGGTAAAGATAACACCAACTTCCCAGAAGCGCAATTTTATTCCTGTGAGGGATGCTTCAGATGGCAGAGCTCAGACTCCGGTTATCTGCATCTTCCAGCTGAAATCGCCAAACTGGACAGGCCGCGAAATTCCTCAAGTGGCAGCGTACTCTGTGCTGGAGTTCGACGGGGCTTGTGCGCCACCTCAGATCCTGGGATCTTAGCGCTCTTGCGGGCCGGTGAACACGAATCCAAGCGCACCGAGGGCCATTGCTTCGAAGTTGGGAGCGTCGCCGCCAATCCTGATTAGGACAACAGAATGATGCGGCGTTAGCTCGCCGCACCCGCCCGAGTCGCTGCCTCCACTTCAATCAGCTTGCCGGTCTTCACGTCATACACGTACCCATAAATCGGAATGGAATGCGGCACCAACGGATGACTCCGGATGCGTAGCACGTCATCGACCACGGCCTGCTTCTGGTCCGGAATCGCCAGCCACTCAATGTATTCTCCCGCTCGCGATCCGGGACCCTTCCCAACATCGCGAAAACCCTCCGGCGTGAGTTCCGCCGTTTCCAGGCTGTTGTTGAGTAGCCCGCGGATCACTTCGTTGGTAAAGAATTCCATGCCGCAATCGGTGTGATGGACGACGAAAAACTCGCGGGTGCCGAGAAGCTTGTAACTGATGACCAGCGAACGAATCGCATCGTCACTCGCCCGGCCGCCCGCGTTGCGGATAACATGCGCGTCGCCTTCCGAGAGTCCCGCGTATTTGGCAGGATCGAGCCGCGCATCCATGCAGGTCAGCACTGCAAATCTGCGGGCAGGGGGCAGGGCGAGATTCGCTTTCTCTCCGAATGAATCGCTGTATCTTTGGTTGGCGGCTAGAACCTCACTGAGAATTGTACTCATCGGCTTCTCCTGTCTGGTTGGGTTGGAGGATCACGAGGTAATCACTCCGCTGTGTCAAGTTTCGCCACATGGATGGGGAGATCCCAGTGGTTGGCCGTCAGTTCCCAGCGTCGGTTCTCTTCCTGCTTGAAGGTGGCCTGATCCGGGAAGAGTTGCCTGGCGACCTCTTCTTCTGATTGGCCCGGAGGAGCATCGTACGAAGCACGAACGATGATAACTCGATAATCCCATCGCGAATCCTCGCTGGTGTGCAGCCCGGGCGCCCATACCATGAACTCCTTCACATATCCCAGTTGCTTTTGCCTCTCGAGAATCGCCACGTGGTACTTCTTGAAGATTCGGAACCACTCGTCCTTGTGTCCGTATTGGACGCGGTAAACCCACTCTTCAGTGAAATCCTTCCTTGCCGGACCCGATGCTGTCGAACCGGTCACCGCCTGCGTCTGTTGAGCTAGCGCGATCTCAGGCATTCCGCCGGCAAGGGCAAGACCGAGGGTAAGGAACAGCAGAAGTGCCTTATTGGAAGCGCGGCCATATCCCGGGGTATAAAGCTTCATCGAACAATCTCCCTGTGCGCTGGATCAACGCAGCCTGAACTTGAAGTTAGGGGCGTCGAGGACTTGCCTGTTGAGCGTCGCAATCAAGCGGCGTACTAACGAAGCAGGATCGAAGGAATTGATGGATCGAGCGAGAGGCTGTGCGGAACTCTCATCGCATACAGGAAACGCAGTTGTTCGCTCGCCCGGCTATGCGCGGGAGCAACAACAACGGCGAAGAGCGGAAGCGCCCATGCGATGAGCGTACCCGGAGATCGGTTGTCAAGTCAATTTCGCATCAAGGGGCTTCAGGAAAATAGCGCCGCACAGGAGTCGCGTTTTGATCGGCAGTCTCACGGTGATGGTTCTGACCGGGATCGCCCTTCTATCGGAGGAGGCTGGCAAGTGCTACTACAATGTTGCCTTTCGCTGCAAGATGACGCTGTTAGCGGCCGCAGTCCTCTTTTACTTCACTTTGCACCGACGCGCCTTGCTTCAAACTGACACGCGAGGGGTCACCCCGCTGTCACGAGCAGCGGCTGTAATCTCTCTGGTTGTCTGGCTCGGTGTCGGCATTGCGGGGCGCGCCATCGGGCTCCTCTGACATTCGAGTCGCGTGTATGAAGCTGCAGCAAATCTTGACACACAAGACGCGGCGTGATAACTACATGAGTATGAGCTTGACCCGGCGAGCATACGGCGCAATTCATCTATTCTTCGTTGCTGCCGAGAACTCGTGTTGTCCCTCCCTGGCGTAAATCACCTACATTCCCCGCTGTAGCCCTCAACCCATCTGGGCATCTGACCGCTATGGAACTCTGCGGCCCGCCGCTCCATGCGAGAAGAGGCTGCTCCGGAAACTGTTGCGCTCAGCCCGTACCCATCCGAACCTGACTTGTCCAACATAAGCGTCTGAATCTGTTGGAGAACCGTCGGTCTCGGGATGCCAGTGTATGGATCTATCCTTCGGAGATTTTCATGCCCACTTTCGATGGCCACAATGGCCTCAGCATTACTCGCCGGAAGTTCTTACGTTCCAGAGTTCTCACTGCCGCCGCGGTTCCCGCGGTTTCATCTTTGGGGCTGGCTGGTACAAGCGCCGACACACCAGCTCAACACGTAGATCAACATGCATTTGAGCAAAACCCGAATTTCCTGGAGTCTGCACAAGGTGCAGCTCTCTGGATCGAGAGCGCGCAGAAGCAGGATGCGCGCGGCGTCTATTGGTTTCCTGAACCCGACCATCCGGAGAAAGCGGTCACAGTGTCAGCCGCAAACGCTATTTACAGTGGCAGCGCCGGGACGGTTCTCTTCTTCATCCAACTCGCGAACGCAACCGGAGATCCGCATTATCTCAAGACCGCAGCTTTGGGAGCGGATTACCTGGCTGCCACATGGCGGGATCTGGCCGATAAACCAGCCGAGGGACTGCTTTCGAGCTTGGGCTTGAATCTCTCATTCTATGGCGGACTTGCCGGTGTGGCGTTCGTTCTAAACGAGACTGCCAAAGCAACCGGGAGCGCGAAGTATCGTGAGGCAGCAGAGGCGACAACAGACTATATTGTGCAGGCAGCAAAACCCGCCGGTGCAGGTATTGCGTGGTCGGATGCTCCTGGGATCGCCGGGGACGGGAGCATCGTTCTCTATCTACTCTATGCTGCCCGCGAGTTTGAAAGCAATCAGTATCGCGATATTGCGGAGCGCGCGGGCGACCGCATCCTCGAACTCGGAGTCAATGAGCGCCGAGGCGGATTCAGTTGGCGCGGTTTCCCGTCATTTCCGGAGCTCCCTAAAGACGCATACTTTCCAAATTTCGAAGGAGGAACGGCCGGCGTGGCTTATGTTCTTGCGCGGCTCTATAGCGAGACAAACAAGGCCAAGTATCTATTCGCCGCCAAGCAAGGAGCATTGCACTTGCAAAGCATCGCCACGCTGCACGGCAATGCCGCGCTCATTCCATACAGGTTTCCAGATCTTCCGGACCTATACTATCTCGGATTCTGCCACGGACCTGCGGGAACTGCCCGCACCTTCTTCGAACTCCACAAGATCACGCGCGAACCGGAGTACCAGGTGTGGACTGAGCGGCTGGCGCAGGGGGTTGTGCAGAGCGGCATTCCAGAAAACCTTACGCCGGGCTACTGGAACGTAGTCTGCCAATGCTGCGGCTCGGCTGGGGTTATTGATCTCTTTGTGGGATTGTGGGCGTCGACCGGCCGGCCCGACTACCTTGCCTTCGCGCAGCGTGTGGCCAGGCAATTGGCAAGCAGGGAGACCAACCTCGACGGCAAGGGCAATCGCTGGTACCAGGCATGGACGCGCGTGAAGCCATGGGAAGTGAGCGCGGAAACCGGATACTCCATCGGAGCCTCCGGCGTCGGCGCAGCATTGCTGCATGTGCACCTCGCGGAACAAGGGAAATATAACGCAATTCTGCTACCAGACAATCCGTTCGCCAACACACGGCAGGCATAGCTCTTGATGCACTTGATTGCGAAAGTGGTCACGTCCTGAGGAGTCTCGACCTTCTCTATCGATTGCATCATGGTCTCATGCGTTCTACAGTAGCTGCTACCTGGGATATGAACTATCAATTGCCAAATTAAGGGATCCAATGCCTCCAATCGCTTACCTGGAATGCTCCCGCTGCCACGCTCGGCTTTCGCCACAATCGCCGCAGACGGTTTGCACACGATGTCCGGATCAGCCAGCCGGCCCGCTCTATGTCCGGTACGATCTATCCCATCTCGAAGGATCGTCTCCAAAGAGGGTAATTGGGGAAGTCATTGCCAGCGATGCTTCTTCAACTTGGACGGGGATGTGGCGCTATCGACCAGTGCTGCCCGACGTGCGCCCTGTAACGCTGGGAGAAGGCTGGACGCCGATGCTGCGCAGCAAGCGGTATCCGGCCGTGTTCGTGAAAGAGGAGGGCGCCAATCCAACTGGGACTTTTAAAGCGCGCGGACTTGCGCTCACCGTGACGATGGCGCGGCACTACGGATTGCAAAAGCTCGCGATCCCTTCGGCCGGGAATGCGGCGGGAGCTCTGGCGGCCTATGCGGCGGCAGCGGGGATCGAAGCTCATATCTTCATGCCTCGGGACGTACCGTTAGCCAACTATCTCGAAGCCATCGCATACGGAGCAAATGTAACGCTCGTGAATGGATTGATATCCGACTGCGCGCGCATTGTCGCCGAGCGAAAACAGGAAGAAAACTGGTTCGACTTTTCCACCTTGAAGGAGCCGTTTCGCATCGAAGGCAAGAAGACGATGGGATATGAACTGGTGGAGCAGTTGGGATGGGAGTATCCGGACGCAGTCTTCTATCCAACCGGAGGAGGCGTCGGACTCATCGGCATGTGGAAGGCATTCGAGGAACTGGAGCAGCTTGGCTGGGTCAAGCCGGGAAAGCGACCCCGCATGATTGCGGTGCAGGCCTCGGGATGCGCTCCGGTGGCGCGAGCGTTCGACGCCGGGGCCAACGTCAGCCAGATGTGGCAAAACGCATCGACGTTTGCCGCAGGTTTGCGTGTTCCCAAACCATACGGCGATACCATTATGCTCGAGATTCTCCGGACGTCCAAAGGAATCGCACTCTCGGTGACCGATGAAGAGATTCTCGCTTCAATTCTGGATTGGGCGAGAAACGAAGGGATTCTTCTGTCGCCTGAAGGCGCCTCAGCTGCGGCGGCCTACGATAAATTGCTGGCCAGCGGGAATCTCAAGCCATCCGACCGCGCGCTGCTGTTCAATACCGGAGCTGGGTTGAAATATAGGGATGTAATCGCGGAAGCGATGCACCTTCAGCGGCCCGCACCCGAGTTACAGAATGCAGAATAGCTTCATAACCCGGGCGCCTCGACCCAGAATCGGTGCAGTGTCTTTGGGTCGGGGCACTGACTCAAGGCTGGAGACCACGCCTGACAATCGCATCAGATTGCTCCAAAGAAATACACGCTGCTCAGTGTGGAAGCCTTGGCCTGATCCAGCCATAAACCCAGGTTCCAAAAAGGGCGCTCACCAGCGCCGCGATCATTACTGACACGCCGTTGCCGATGAGAGCAACAAGCGGGCCCGGACACGCGCCGGTCAGTGCCCAACCCAGCCCAAAGATCGTGCCGCCAGCCGCATATCGAACTCCGCTACCTAAAGGTTTCGGAGCAACCGAGATGATCTCGCCCGTCGCCGATTTGAGCCTCAAGCGCTTGAGTACGGCTAACGAAATGGCTCCGGTCACAACTGCGGAGCCAATGATCCCATACATTCTGAAGGACTGGAAATGAAACATCTCCTGAATGCGGAACCAGGAAAGCACCTCCGACCTGGTAACAACGAAGCCGAATGCAATCCCCAGTAGTAAGTAAATGGACAGGAATACTGGGCGGACTTCCGGTGCGTCCTCGCCTTCAGTTCCGCAGCCTTGAAACTGTGAAAGAGCCGCTTGCGTCATAATCCTCCAATCACAAATGGAAGAATGAGATATGTTGCTGCCAGCCCTCCGGCAAAAAACCCAACGACCGCGATGAGCGAAGGCAATTGAAAGTTCGCGAGCCCGCTGATGGCGTGTCCAGACGTACAGCCGCCAGCGTAGGCTGTTCCAAATCCCACCAGAAATCCGCCCACCACCACCGACACAAAGCCTCGCAGCGTAAGCAGAGCCTTCCACGTGAATAATTCGCGAGGAGCTACCCCGGAGAAGTCATGGATCCCCAATCGGGCAAGCGTTGTCCTGGTCTCTGGTGAAATCGCGATTACATGTGATCCACCGAAATGCCAAGCCAGGAATCCGCCCACCAGCACTCCGGCGACGAATACGATGTTCCACAAGCCGGTCCGCCGCCAGTCATAACGAAAATACTCTACCTTACCCGGCGCGATCGCCGCGCACAAATGACTTAGACTACCCGAAATGCCAAATACCTTGTTGCCGATGATCAACAGGGCCGGGACGAAGAGTCCGATGACAGGACCGGCTACATACCACGGCCACTCTCCATTGAGCCAATTTGTCATGTGGTTCCACTCCTTTCTGCGCGGGCTCCGCGCAACCTACTTCTTATTCTTGTTCCATCCAAAGCTTACCTGAAACGAATTCTGGTACATGCGCAGATTCGCATTTCCACCGCCGTCACTTGGAGGGATCGAGTTCACGCCGTGTACAGTGTTGTCGAAGGCGTGCACATACGCAAGATTGATTTCCTTCCCACCTTTCAAGTTAATGGTCGCACCGATGTGCAGGTGGTCCTGAGTTACCGCGGGAGCAAGCAGGTTGAAGAACGTCTGCGAATCGTCGAATGGAAGGCCGGAATGGTTGTACCCTCCGCGCAATGTCAATCCCGGACTCACATTATAGGTTAGTCCAGCCTTGGCCACGTTGACATCATGCCAACCGAAACCAGGGCCATTATCTAAGCCGAGAAGAGCCTGGTTTGCGCTGGAGTTGGCAATCGCCTTCACCTGCCCGTAGAGAATGCGCTCCTCATCAAACAGCACTGTGGTCTTGGAGCCGAGCTTCACCGCAGCGCCGCCCGCAAAATTCGCCGGAATGTCGAATTTGCCACCCTCGGCAAACAATCCCTTGTAGCGGGAGAACGCGCTGGCATAAGTCCAGCTTTGATAAGTTGCGCCTACGCTGATCGCGTCATTAAGTTCGCCGATCCAGCCCACGCGCACACCGCCGCCATAAGAGTTCGAATGCCCATTATTCGTGACGCGGGTCGGATCAATGGAATAGCTCGAGGAAGCGAAGTTCTGCAGTCCCTCTGCCGCAAAACGCTGATAGGCGATGTTGGCCGCGACCCCGAACGAGTTGTGTGAACCTGCCTTGTAGGCCAAAGTCGGAGAGATAAACAGTTGCTCGAGATCCACGCCGCCCCTGGTGCTGCCCAGCAAAGGAATAGGTTGCGTGAATGAGGTGTCCAGTCCGCCATTGCCGTAGATTGCCAGCCCAAATGCAAAGTTGGGCCTGTACAAACGGCTGTAACCGATCTCGGGAAGCTCGAAGTTCTTCACCCGGTTGGCGTCATAGGTGCCATTCACATCAGGATATCCCGGCGGGAGCTGATTCCCCGTAATGGCCCCGTAACGCACTGGACGAAACAGCGTCACGCCCACATCGAAACGGTTGCCTGCGAGGAAAAGGCCCGCAGGATTGGTAGCTCCCGCGAGGCTATCGCCCGGACGAGCCACGCCCGCTCCTCCCTGGCCTTGTTGTTTGGTGCCAAATCCGGTGACAAAGTAGCCATCCGTGGCAAACGAAGATTGCACAATTGACATCCATACCAAGGCCCCCGACAGCACTCTTCTTACAGTCTGCTTCTTCATGGCATTCTCCTTGTTGCGCGTTGCGCTTGGTGGGAGATGCAAAGGCCCCGGCAGGAATCCGATTCTTCCAGTCATCCCGGGATTGCTCTCGATTGTGTGGGGTGCCTCGAGCTGTCCTGGCGGTGCGGCAGGCCGCAAATAGAAAACCCACCAGCCAGTCGAGCTTCTGGCGGTGGGCTAAGAAAGCTTTATTCAGCTCAACTAGGCTCGATGCTGATGAGCCCGGCCGCCCCCTGCCAGAGGACACGTTGTGCGCGCAGTGGGGCAACAACATGGCCTCAAAGCGAGCGCTGGCTGGGAAATCGTCAACATAAGCATCCGATTACAAATCGCTTTCGTCTGTGTCAAGGTTATATCTGTGACGGATCGCCTGTTGGTTGCCGGGTAACTGGAATTCGTATCCTGCGAGATCTCGAATTCCGCTCATATGTCTCCGATCAGTTCGAGAGACTTACGGACAAAGACGCCCGAATGATCCGGGAGTCTCTGCCATTAAGAGTGAAAAATTCGCTGTCACCGACTCAAAAGATGATTTTGAGCGAGAGCTGAGCATTGACCTGCTCACCCGGTCCAATGCCCGGATTTCCGAGGTATTGCCCGATGGTCGAACCGATCTCGTTTCCTCCCTCCCCGGTGGTCGGAACGCCTACGGGTGCGAGGTTGGTGCGGTTGAAGATGTTGATGATGTCGGCACGGAACTGTGCGCTCACCCTCTCGGTGATGGGAGTGTTTTTGAGTACGGCAAGGTCCACGGCGGAGTAGCCGGGGTTGTAGTTCTGACCGCGGCGGGTGGGCGAGTATTGTCCGGCCGGGGCATCAACAAAAGCCGTGGGGTTGAACCAGGTGACCACGCCACCGGAGAGTGCGCGTGAAACCCCGGCAGACGGATTGGCGACCACCTGCACGGCGCGATCCGCGCCCTCTCCGTTGCCGCTGGGATTATTGGCGGAGGTTACGGTATAGGGCGTGCCACCATGTATGGCAAGCCCGGAAGTCAGCTCCCATCCATTGGTCAGGCGTCTGGAACTGCTGAGGCCGGGCACCTGGTAATCGATATAGCCGGTAAAGGCGTTCCGGACATCGTAGTCGGAGTTTCCATATTCGGCCTTTTCGTCGAGTGGATTCTGCGGCACATAGGGCAGGAAGCCGGTCTCGTAGTCGAGCGCGTGAGACCACGTGTATCCCAACTGCGAGGTCAGATGATGATAGTTCTGGATGTGCAGGCTGGTCTGAAGAGAGTTGTAGTTGGATCCCAGGTTGCTCCGTGCCTCGTCGATGACGGTGAAGTTCGGGAACTGGCTGTAGTAGGGACGCGTAAGGTTGGGATTGGCCAGATCTGCGGTGCCCACCGCGGCGGGATTGATATCGAACAAGCCCAGCAGATGGATTGCCTGGGTTCCCACATAGCCCAGTTGCCATATCACGGATGAGGTCAGGCCCTGCTGAAGATTCAGGTTGTACGTTTCGGTGTAAGAAGGGCGGAAGTTTTTGTCGAAGGTGGATATCTTGACCGTGCCTTGCCCAGCCAGCGCGTCAGCATAGGTCTGGAAGATGGGCAGGCCGCTTTGGATGACGGGATTCAGCACGCCGGCCTGGGCAACCTTCTCCGAGCCCGCGGGATTGAATTCCGGACCAAAGACCGAGATATTCTGTGCACCATTGTTCTGCAGGATCGACTTCATGAAGAATGAATCTTCGTAGAGGCCGTAGCCGCCCCGGATCACGGTCTTCGAAAATCCTCCGGGCTGATAAGAAAAGCTCACCCGCGGGCTCACCCCGCCCCAGAACTTGCCGTAGATGTTCGATACGTCCTGGCCGGCCACCGCGAGACCGCTCGCGATCGAAGGATCGAAGATAGAAAGGTTCGGATAAGCGGAGTGAATGGGACCTTCATAGTCGTAGCGCAAGCCGAAGTTCAAGTTGAGCCGCCTGGTGACCTGCCAGGCATCCTGGCCGTAAAGCGCAAAGGTGTTCACAAAGACCTGACGCTTGGGGTCGCCCAGAACGATTTCAGTCTGCGTAGGATCGACGCAGCCGGCAGGGAAATCCGCCAGGTAGACGGCATTCGGATCCGTGGTGATCGAGGCTGGCAAAGCAGCGCCCTGGTTCTTGGTAGCCAGGGCCGCGCAAGCAGTGGTCGTAGACGACCACGGTCCCTGCGTTCCATCGAAGTAGAGTGTTCCGCGTTGACCCGTCTGGTAGAAGTCATCCACCTGCGCCTGGCGGAATTCGCCGCCGAAGCGGAGCTGATGGGCGCCCTTGGTCCATGAAAGGTCTTCGTCCAGATGGCCTGTAATGTCGTTGCGGCCGGACTCGGCGGTGACGCCCAGAGGATCGAAACCGCTGCCGCCAGCGAAGAGCCCGCTGCCGGCCGATGGTGGGCCGATGGTCAAGCTGGGCGCGCCAGCCAGCGTAGGCGAGGTGACGCCGGTATCGAGGCCCAGGCCGACGGGATTGAAATTGTTATCGGCATCGGAAAAGACCTGGTTGAAGTAACTCACGCCCGCCGCCAGCTGATTGGTGATGCTGGGCGAGAGAACGCGATTGTAAACCAGCGAATAGTTCTCCACATGAATTGGAGCAATTTCGAAGTAAGGCGGAAGAGCGGAAGAAGTAGGCGCTGTCTGGTTCCCCTGACCGACAAACCACGTGAACGCGAGGTGGTCCTTTCCCGTCAGTTGCCCGTCCACTTTGAGGACGCCGTTGAAGCTGTGTCCAATGTCATTCCCGGTGGATGTGTAGTTCTTTGCGCTCGCCGGTCCAGTCAGCGCAGAGGCAGGCCACAAGGCAGCGAGCGAACCGGCGCCATTGAGAAGATTCTCGGCGATTTGATTGTGGGGTACGCCGTAATAATCGAGCACCTGATAAGCCACGGCCTGGTAGGCTGCGGAGGGCTCGGTAGCCTTGCCTCCAGCTCCGATGAGAAAACCCTGGTGCTCGCCGGCAAGGTAGAAGAAGAGTTTGTCCCTCAGAATGGGACCGCCGACGGAGAAACCGTAGTGCTGATTGCGGGTTTCGGGCTTGATGCTCTCAAAGGGATTCGTTGCCTGAAAGAGTTCATTGTGGTTGAAGTAAAAGGCCGTGCCGTGCAGCGTATTGGAACCCGCTTTGACCGTCAGGTTGATGGTGCCGCCGGGGTTGCGTCCGAGTTCCGTCGAGCCCGCGGTCACAAAGGAGAAGTTCTCAATGGCATCGATGGGGAAAATTACGCCCGCGATGCCGTTGACTCCTGTCTGGTTGACGGCGGGAATGTTCCACCACAGGTCGTTGTTGTCGGTGCCCTCAATCTGCCAGTTGACTGAGTTGGAGCGTGACCCGTTCACGCTGAAGTTGTAACCGCCGCCGCCCGTTTGCAGACCGGCAAAGCCGGTGGTTTGGCCGGCCAGCTGCGTGAAATCGCGCCCGCTGTTGGGCAGGTTTTGTACCACCACCTCCGGAGGCACCGAAGCCTGGGTGTCGGTGACCGTGTCCAGCGTCAAGGCGTCGGCTGTCACCTCCACCGTTTGTGCTGCGGAGGCCACACCGAGCTTGATGGGCAGGGTATAGTTGACGCCTGCAGAAACGGCTACCCGGTTCACCTTTTCCGTGGAGAAGCCGGTTGCAGAAATCGTGACTGAATAGTCTCCCAGCGGCAGATCGGTGAAGGCGAATTCGCCCGCGCTGGAACTGACTGTTTTGTAGAAAGCGTTAGTGGCGGTTTCCACCGCCGTCACCTGGGCCCCGGACACAGCAGCTCCAGATGGGTCAGTCACAACACCATGGATGTCACCGCGAAATGTTTGACCAATGGTTGTTACGGACAAAAGTAACAGCGCCGCGAAAACTGCTGCCGCCAGGCTAGTTACTCTTCGGGTAAGCAGATGCGTCATGATACAGGTCCTCCGGTAAGTTATGCATTGAGTGTTCTGAATGGAGATGGAGAGGAACGCTACGGAATGGAGCGCTCACAAGGGAACGGGATGATCAATCCAGGGGGCAACAACAGGTGCGCAGTGGGCGAGCGCAGACGTGATGGACCGGGAGGCCAGGGCGGCCTTTTCCTGGGCGGAGTCGAGCGTTTACCATCCGACTCTTGATTCTGCCAGTTTCCATCGGTTTAGGAATGCCCCTACCAACCTTCATCTGCGATGTCGGTTGCGTTCGTGTTTTCAGGAGAGCCCGTACCGCAAACAGCAAAAAGCCCACGATCCTCAAGATCGTGGGCCTCCCGGAAATCCATTTTCCGTAATGCTAAATCACGAGTAATCCTCCCGTGAACCCACGACCTCGCTTGAGCGCAGACAACACGCCAAGCTGCCACAACAGGCCATCGGAATACGGTTGAGATAATGCATTGAAAATGATTGTAGCACCTCACAACATCGGCAATGTGATCGCAGGCGCGAAAGTGCCAGGTTGCCGCGGCGCCACAGTGCGGCAGGTGATGGCGCGCCCTATGGCCACCGTCGAGGAGTCGGTCCCGCTTCAGGAAATCTATCGGCTCTTACTGGCCGGAAATCAGGCGGTTGTCGTGATGAAAGAAGGCCGCCTCGCAGGTTTGATTGCCCGGTCTGACCTTATGGAGTATTACAAAAACTTCGCTCACAAGGAATGAGATGGCGAGCGGATCTCGCTCAGCACTCTTCGAGGACAGGGTCCGGGTCCGAGGTACCCAACTCGGACTTCAGTTCACTGCCTGATTTTGTTTTCCAGTGGCGGGTGTAGTGATCAAGCGCGAAGCCGCTGCCGCTCCGCATGGCCCGCCTTGCTCCGGCGTGTTGAGATGACTGCTCTTGACTTGGATAAGTTCACCCTGATGAGTCCTGGTGACATCATCTTCCTTAATACAGATGCGGTATATGGCTGACACGATGAGCAGGATAGGCAAAAGGTCGAAAAGATCCTCCAGGGACACGAGCAAAGGCCGGCCAAGGAAATCTGCAACGCGATTCTGGATTGCGCCCTGCGGAATGACGATCGCTTGCGGCAGATCGGAGAGCCCGACAGCATCGATGACAAGACCGCATTCATCATCAAGAGAGAGCAGGAGTGTTCGGGTGGCACAACTTGCGCCACAGCCTCGCGACATTCTTTGGCTCACATGAAATCCCGGTGCAGGTCATCCAGCAGATGTTGAGACACAAAAAGTCGGAAATGACACTCCACTAAGTCCATGGGGTTAACAGCCAGCACATGGATGCCCAAAAACTGTACCTTGATGCGATTGGGATTGGGATTGGCCTTGGTGACCGAAGTTCGGGTTGAACTTCGGGTTGTCACTTTGATTGCCATTCGCTCCTAAGTGCTTTGGAATGAATGGCGGGGACGACGGGGCTCGAACCCGCGACCTCTGCCGTGACAGTGAATCGACAACTGGTAACTTATTGAAAATAGGGGCAATGGATGGCCACTCTTAGCGCCCTGAGGCACACATGGTAA
>Ga0181520_10000874_pt1 | contig 64886 bp, 52 predicted proteins | sample PEATcosm2014_Bin_29_FD_132451 | JGI IMG/M metagenome (GOLD analysis project Ga0181520, IMG submission 132451) | Peatland microbial communities from MTU Mesocosm Facility, Houghton, MI, USA - PEATcosm2014_Bin02_30_metaG | ecosystem: Environmental > Terrestrial > Soil > Wetlands > Peat | place...
GAGCCGAGTCAAGGGTCAAGATGAACGCCAAAGTGCGGCGCCCTTGACTCGGCTCCGATCACCGCAGAGCCTTCCTGTCGAAAAAGTCATTGACAAGGGTAGATGCTGTCATACATGGGGCACGTTTTTACTGACCACTAAAATCAGTTGCTTCCCTTGGTCTCAATCCTCATGCCGTAGAACGATTTGTGCACAAAGAACACTGACACCAGGAAGAATGCGACTGCCAGAATGTGCGTAAGCATTGGATTATTTGAAGCGAGCGTCACCGCAAGCTCGACTGCAAGCAATCCGAACAAGGTTGTGAACTTGATAATCGGATTCATTGCCACCGACGAAGTGTCCTTGAACGGATCGCCGACTGTGTCTCCGATTACGGTTGCGTCGTGCAGAGGTGTCCCTTTCTGTTTCATGTCGACCTCCACAATCTTCTTGGCGTTGTCCCACGCACCGCCGGCATTGGCCATGAAGATGGCCTCATACAAACCGAAGATGGCGATCGAAAACAGGTAGCCGATAAACAGGAACGGCTCAATGAACGCAAACGCAAGCGTCGCAAAGAAGACAGCCAGAAAGATGTTGAACATGCCCTTCTGCGCGTACTTGGTGCAGATTTCAACCACCTTCTTGCTGTCGGTCACTGAAGCCTTCTCCGCTCCTTCAAGATGGATGTTGGCCTTGATGAACTCCACCGCCCGGTAAGCGCCGGTCGAAACCGCCTGTGTTGAAGCGCCCGCGAACCAGAAGATGACTGCTCCGCCGCAGATTAACCCGAGCATGAATGGCGCGTGCAACAAGGAGAGGTTCTGCACGTTAACGGTCAGCCCATGGGTGAGGGCCATGATGATGGAGAAGGTCATGGTGGTTGCACCCACAACTGCCGTACCGATCAGCACCGGCTTGGCCGTAGCTTTGAACGTGTTGCCGGCTCCATCGTTAGCCTCGAGCAGGTGCTTTGCGCGTTCGAACCTGGCCACGATGCCGTAGTCCTTCTTCAACTCGGCTTCGATATTGGGCACATTTTCGATGAGCGACAGTTCATAGACTGATTGAGCATTGTCGGTAACCGGCCCGTAGGAATCGACGGCAATCGTCACCGGACCCATGCCGAGGAAGCCGAAGGCTACCAGGCCAAAAGCGAAGACAGCCGGAGCCAGCATCATCCCCGCCGGGTTAGTCTGCAAATCCGGTATGCCCAGACTGAAGTAATAGCCAAGGCTCATGAGAGCTACCATGCTCAATCCCAGCCAGTAGGCCGAGAAATTGCCGGCCACGAATCCCGACAGGATGCCCAGCGAAGCTCCGCCTTCCTGCGCCGATTTCACAACTTCTTTCACGTGGCCCGATTTGGTTGAAGTGAAAACCTTCACCAATTCGGGGATGACCGCGCCTGCCAGTGTTCCGCACGAGATGATTGAAGCCAGCTTCCACCACAGTGTTCCGTCACCGAGTGTAGGAATCATGAGGTAGGAAACGATGTAGGTGAGAATGATCGAGGTGATGGAAGTGATCCATACCAGCGAGGTCAACGGCGCCTCAAAGTCCATTTCGTCGGAGTCCGCGTATTTCGCCTTGGCAATTGCGCCATTAAGGAAGTACGCGGCCGAGCTGGAGACCAGCATGGCCACGCGCATCACGAAGATCCACACCAGCAATTGCACTTGCGTGGTGGGGTTCGGTACCGCCAGCAGGATGAAGGTGATCAGGGCCACGCCGGTAACGCCGTAGGTCTCAAAGCCGTCGGCGCTGGGGCCAACCGAGTCGCCTGCGTTGTCGCCCGTGCAGTCCGCAATCACGCCTGGGTTGCGCGCGTCGTCTTCCTTGATCTTGAAGACAATCTTCATCAGGTCGGCGCCAATGTCGGCGATCTTGGTGAAGATGCCGCCGGCAATTCGAAGAGCCGCCGCGCCCAATGACTCGCCAATCGCGAAGCCGATGAAGCAGGGGCCCGCATAACTGGCCGGAATGAACAGCAGAATAAACAGCATGATTAACAGTTCAACCGAGATCAGCAACATGCCGATGCTCATGCCGGCCTTGAGCGGAATCGCAAACAGCGGGTACGGCTTGCCCCGCAATCCTGCGAATGCCGTGCGGCTGTTGGCAAATGTGTTTACGCGAATGCCGAACCACGCCACGCCGTAGCTGCCGGCGATGCCAACCAGTGAAAACAGCAAGATGATGGGCAGCGTGACCGCAATCGATTTTCCCGGTACCGGCGCCAGCCAGCCGAAGTACAGCGAGATAATGACCGCAATGAAAGCCCAGAGCACAAGAATGAACTTGCCCTGCGTCACCAGGTAGGTCTTGCAGGTTTCATAAATCAGGTCTGAAATTTCGAGCATCGTGCGATGAACCGGCAGGTTCTTCAACTGCACGTAGATCGCCAGGCCGAACAGCAGGCCGCCGACGCAGAACAGCAATCCCCACGTCAGAATGGTATGTCCGTTCATGCCGAGGAAACTCACGCTCGTAAGATCGGGCAGCACCAGGTTGGCCTCGCCGCCGCCGGTGGGTTCTGTCTGCGCGAAGGCGACTGTGGGAAGCAGCAAGCCCGCCAGGGCAGCCACTGTCCTGTAGTTCCGCTTCAGCAATGTCTTGACGCCTTGCTTGATGGCTGCTGTGATCTTCTGCATGCCAACTCCGGAACCAATGACCTGCCGCGCCAATAACGCGGCCATAACGAGAGAGAAAATGCTCACAACGAGAAAGAAGTACACGCTAACAACTGGAGTCACAACTCCTCCTGACTGAATGTTTGAAGCCAAATGATGGACGGCTCAGATGAACGGGACCTGCAAGCGACCTGCGACTTTTCCACCGGTGAGGCTATCATCCGTACCTGCCACTGTCGAGTGACTGCTGTCACCAGAATCTGCGGGCAAATTCCCTTACGCGGAACTGTTTCCCGCATTGGAGCAGCGAGCCGGGTTTTTGGCGGCGGGGGACTGGCTGGGAGCATACCGGGATTGCGGGGGAACAAGAACGACTCCTGGCGCGCCTTATCGGGGATTAGATGCGGGGCGGGCGCAAATTAACAACCTGTAAAATCCTTTTCGGGAGGAGAATGATAGCGATGCCGTCATCGACACTGCTCACCCCTCGCCAGGCCGCGGAGAAACTCGGAATGAGCTACCCCGCACTCAAACACTGGATTTTGGCTGGCCGAATTAAGACTGTCAAGACCCCCGGAGGGCACCACCGTATTCCGGTGGAGGCGCTGGAGGAATTTTTGCCGTCGGTCCAGGCTCACTCTGGGCCGGGACGGATCAGCGGGCGTAACCAGTTGAGGGGCACCGTGGCTGAGGTAGTGATCGACGGATTGCTGGCCAAAGTTGTGCTTTCAGTCGGGGGACAAAGGGTGACGGCGATTATTACCGCCGATGCGGCCCGCGAACTGGCGCTCAAGCCGGGTGACGAAGCCATAGCCCTGGTTAAGGCCACTGAGGTGATGATCGGAAGGCCGTAAAGGCAGGGAGCCGGGGAACGAGGGGCAGCTTTCAGCCCTCAGCCCTCAACCCTCAGCCCTCGACCCTCAGCTATTGGCGACTGGCTACCGGCTAATGGCTGCCGTCTGCCTCCGAAATGCCTCATCCAATTGATTCAAAAGCCTCTTCGAATCGAATATAATTCGTATCAATTCGGATTGATTCGAGGAGAAAAGTGAGATTTCCCACATTTGCTCTTCCCCACTCCATCGCGGCGGTTCTCTGCTTTTCATCGATGCTGGCGTTCGGGCAAAGCGCTCCTGCCGGCTCCAGGACGCAGCCGAAGAGCCCCGACCCCTGCGCGAGCGGCCACGATTTCGCCACCACCGATTGCGCCCTGACCTGGCACGGCATCACGTTGTACGGTGCTTACGACGCCGGCGTCGGCTGGGTCAGCCACGGCCTGCCTGAAAACGGCTACAACTATGAAGGCGAATCCCTGGTCAACCGGAACGGCTATCAACATCGGTTCCTCATCGCGCCGAACAACCTGCAGCAGACGGGCCTGGGCATCAGGGGCAAGGAAGAATTTGTGCCTGGATGGTCCGTCGTGTTCAACGCTTCCACTGGCATCAATCCGCAGTCCGGCCTGCTGGCCAACGCATCTGAGACCGACATCATCAACAACGGTCTGCCCAGGGCCAGCTATTCAATAGCCATTGACGGCGCGCGCGCGGGTCAGCCCTTCAACGACGAATACTATGCCGGCATATCGTCGAAGTATGCCGGCACGCTGACCTTCGGTCGCCAGCGCGCTCTCGGCACCGATGCAATGCTGCTTTACGATCCGGCCGGCGGCAGCTATGCCTTTTCTTACATCGGGTATAACGGCACCATGGCCGGCGGCGGCGACACTGAAGACAGCCGCTGGGACGACGCCCTGAAGTATCGCCTCATCTATGGCCCGGTCCACTTCGCCGCCATGTACAAATTCGCCGATGGCTCCGCCGGCTGTTACTCCGCCTCTGCTTCCTGGACTGCCGACACCTGTACCGCGGAGGAGGCGCACAATAACGCCTTTGCATTCGACCTCGGCGGGAGTCTCGGCAAGTTCTCTTCCGGCATCGTGTACCAGCATTACAACCAGGCCATCAGCGTATTAAATCCCTTGCTGGGAGCGCAGAGTCCGGCTTCGGCAAAGTTAGGCTATTCTCAATCGGCCACCGACAGCATTAATACCAACCCCATCAACGGGGCCAATCTCATCAGCACAGACAACACCGTCTATGGCATCGTGACCGACAACAACGCAATCATGGCCACCGCCAAATACACAAGCGACCCATTCAAGTTTTATGCGGGCTACGAATATATCTGGCAGAACAACCCCAAAAATCCGTTGGGAGTCGGCGCTTCAGACCAGGGCGGTTATTTCATGAGCGGCGTCGAAGACAACAATCTTGATAACGAAAAGCTATTGAACATCTGGTGGACGGGCGCCAAGTACGCCTATCGCAGCAAAACCGACTTCACTGTCGCCTGGTATCAACAGCGGCAGAACGATTTCCGCAGCCCGCCCACTTGCTCAGTTTCGGCCGGTTTCCGCAGTTCCTGCGCGGGCACTCTTAACTTCGGATCGCTCTATGCGGACTATCACTTCACCAAGCGCTTCGACTCTTTTGCCGGAGTTGCGTATTCCTGTGTGAGCGGCGGTCTGGCCATCGCCATTCCTCACGGCCCCGGCGTCCCTTATAACAGCGACAACAACCTCGCTCCCACCATCGGCAGCCGTTTCGCCTTCTGATGGTCGGAGGCAGCAGGAGGCTTCAGTGTCTGCGTGAGAACCGGTCACGGCACGCTTTCGGTCAACACTTCGGAGGGAGCCGCAGCCTTCAGGCTGCTGAATGTTGCGCTCAGTATAGAGACGGCTTTAGCCGCGGGTCCTTCCGTACAGTCTTTTTGACTTGGGACCGAATTCTCAGGCACACTCTTCAGCCCTCTGAAACAACGCATAACTCCGGGACCTTCAGGCCCGGACTTAGCCTCTCACATGCCCATCCCGGCGATTACAACCGGGAGATGAGTCACCCGTTTAGTCTCTTCGCGCGGATCACGCGTTCGATGGTGCGGACGACGAAGCTGACGGGCAGAAAGCGCGACGCCATGGCTCCGGCGTGGCCTGCGAAGTTGGGAATCACGGTAAGCTTGCCGCGCTCCAGTCCCCGGATGCCCAGATGCGCGACTTCTTCAGCCGATTGGCGGCTGCGACCGGAGACACGGCTGCGCGAGATCTCGAAGAATTCGCTCTCGGTGGGGCCGGGGCAGAGAGTGGTTACCACAACGCCCTGGCCCGCGACCTCGGCAGCAAGTCCCTGTGCGAAGAAGCGGTCGAAGACCTTGGTGGCTGCGTAAGTGTTGAGGTAAGGGATGGGCTGATAGCTGGCTGTGGATGCGACCACCAGCATCCACCCGCGGCGGCGCTCGACCATGCGAGGAACAAAGAGGCGCGACAGACGCACGACGGCTTCGCAGTTGACGCGCACCTGGCTCAGTTCCTGCTCAACGTCGCCGGCAACGAATGGGCCGAACTGGCCGAGTCCGGCGTTGTTAATGAGGATGTCGACGGCGATGCCCGCGCCCTCGGTAGCGTCGCAAATCTGTTTGGGAGCGGCGGAGTCGTTGAGGTCGGCGACCACGATACGTGTTTCCGTTCCGGCGGCGGCGAATTCGGCGGCCAGCTTCTCGAGCCGGTCCCGGCGGCGGGCGGTGAGTATAAGCTTAGCGCCGTGCTTCCGGAGCTCGCGCGCCAGGGCCACGCCGATGCCCGCGCTGGCGCCGGTCACCAGCGCCCATCTGCCGTTGAACACACTTACCTGGTTCATCTTGCTCCGTCCAGCATTGCGGTTAACCTCAACACCGTTCATTTAACCGATCAGTTCGTAGTCAGGACCAAGTGGGTACCCCATCCTTTTCGCGTATCTTCCGAAAAGAGTGGGATTAGCCACCACTTTCAAAGTGCAGGTTCCTTGAGTGAACAGCATTGCGGTTAACCCCGCTAGCTCCGCTATTTCCTCAACAGCTTAAATGCATGGGTCCACTCATTGCGCGTGAAGCCCAGAATGCACCAGAGCTTGCACAGCGGTTCGATAGCGCGGGCCGCTTCAACGCCGCCCATGTCGGCCGTTTCCCAGCCGAATTCATCCAGCAGAGCGGTGACGGTTTGCTTAGCCGCCGCACTGTTGCCACAGATAAACATGGTGGGGCGGCCACCCTCGAACTTGGGGTCGACCATGCGCGGGGCGCCGACCGAGTTGAAGGCTTTCACGAAGTCAGCATCGGGATACTCGGCCTGCAGCGTCTCCATCAGCGATTCGTTCTGGCCGGTGTAGAACTGCAGCACGCCATTCACCGGTGGCGCGTCGGCGATGGGGTTGCAGGTATCGATGACAGTTTTACCGTCGACATTCTCCACCCCGGCCAGCCCCAGCGCGTTGAGCGCCGCGTTTCCCTTGACTGCCAGAATTAATAGCTCGCCGAACGCTGCGGCTTCGGCAAATGTCCCGGCTGAAACTCCCTCAGTTTTTGCCGCAAACTCAGCCAGCTTCTCCGGCGAGCGCGAACCGATGATGACATGATGACAATACTTTGCAAGTCCAGCGGCAAGGGTCTGGGCAACGATTCCTGAACCGAGCACACCAACCTTCATATCACTCCTCCTAGCGCAAAGAGATTCGCCAGGCCCTGAAAACAGTTCATTTAAGTTTGCGTGAATTCTTTGTCGCCATTTTCGTCGCCGGTTTGCGGGTTTTCGCGGCGGAGGCCGGTTTTCTTCCCGACTTGGCGTTCTTTTCCACACGCAGCTTCCACGCCGTATGCAACGCTCCGCGCAGCGAATCTTCGTCGGCCTCGGCGAGCCGGATGTGGGTAATCCCCATGCGTCCCCAGCCGCCGTGGCAGGGCAAAAACAGCTCAGGCCGCTCGGCGATGAACTCGGCCTGAAGCTCGGGCGTGATCATCAGGTTGCCGTAACCCTCTTTGACCGAGGCAAGCGTTGCAAATATGCGCCCGCCCACGCGGAAGTCCGTCGCGCCCATGTGCGAGCCTTCTTCAGCGCCTTCGAAGCTAAGTGCGATGCGGCGAAAATCTCTGGCGGTCACTTGGCTCCTTTCTTAACGCCGCCCGGGCACTCGTGCGGCGGATTCTTCACCTCGGGCTGAAACCCATCACCTGTAACCTCTCGATACCTCCCAACCGCATCGTCCCATGCAATGTCGGTGGGCCACGGGTCAGTATCGTTTTCGAACGCTCTCCATTGGATGCTAAGAGTGAAAGCCTTCTTTCCATCGGGCCGCGTATCAGAGAAATTAAGCGCGTCGCCCCAAAAGGGCGAGCAGTCGTCGATGTATTCGAGGCCGACATAGCCGGCGTCATTTCGAATCAGCCTGGACGCACGAAGAGCGATCTTCCAATCCCCGGCGTCCCGCCTAAGTATTACGAGATCGCGCGCAAAGACGCCATGAACCGCGTGAGACTTCGGCGTGACCGTGATTGCTGCGACGGACTCCAATACTCCTGCCTGATTAAGCTCGCCGCACTTGAGTACCTTTGCGCTCGGGCCGAGGACTTGTCGCGCAGCTTTCAAGCATCCTTGTTGTTGAACCGCTGCATGGCCTCCGGCTGCATCTGTCGTCGGAGCCTGAGCTGCAGTCCAGTGCGGCCCAATGAAAACGGATGCGCTAGCAGCAATCAAAACGCAACTTCGAAACCTGGCTTCATGCGCGATTTTGCAAAAGTTGTTGGCGGTCATAGCAGCAACTCATTGAACTAGCAAGCTAGGAGCTAGAAGCCGTTCCTCTTCAAACTCCTCATTCAGCCACTTTGTAAACGCCGCAAAGTCCTCGTCGCGGCCCAGAAAATCGCGCACCAATTCCCTTCCCGGTTTCGACCCGCCCTGCTCCAGCACCTTTGCACGATAGCGCGCGCCGGTGTTGCCGCCAAGCGGATCGGCGGGGTCGAACTGCGCGAAGAAGTCGAGCGCGATCACCTTGTCGAACATGTAGGTGTAGTAATTCGACGAGTAGCCGGTGAGATGGCCGAAGCTGGCATACATGCGGTTGCCTTCGAGCCACGTCCACGGCTGCATTTTGAGGTAAAGGCTCTTCGCAGTCTCGTAGAGGTCGAGTCCGGCGGGGTCGTGGTCGTGCAAATCCAGTGAGAGAGTCGTGTAGTAGAGCTGCGCGCGGATCCAGTCAGCGCGGCCAAAAGCTCCCGCCAGCTTCATCTTCTTGATGATCGCGGACGGTAGCGTCTCTCCGGTCTGGTAATGCTTGGCGAAGGCCTGCAGCAGCTTCTCGTCGCGGAAGAACTCCTCCAGCATCTGCGACGGCACTTCGATGAAGTCACCTTCCGTAGCGAAGCCGGAGAGGCCGATCCATTCGGTGCGTCCGCCAAGAATAGCGTGCATCAGGTGGCCGAACTCGTGGAAGAACGTGACCACGTCGGAGTATTGCAGAAGCCCGGGATCGTTTTCGTCTCCCGCGGGAAAGTTGCAGATAAGGCCGGCTTCGGGCATCGCGCCGCCACGCACGCCGCAAACAAGTGGCGCAGCGGAGAACCACTTGCTCTTGCCTTCACGCGGGTGCATGTCGAGATAGAAACGGCCCACGTGCTCGCCATCTTCCATCACATCGAAGACTGAGACCGATGGGTCCCACGCACTGGCATTTGACGGGCGAAACTCGACCTTGAAGAGTTGAGCGGCGGTCGAGAGCACGCCAGCCTCCACCTGCGCGTAGGGAAAGTACGGCCGCACCGATTGCGAGTCGAAGTCGAAGGCCGAGCGGCGGAACTGCTCGTACCAGTAGCCACGGCTGGTCACATCGATTTCGGCGATGCCGGGCTCAGACCGGCGAACGAATTCCAGCACCTGGTTGTGCTCCTTGATTGCGCCCTCGCGGCTGGCCTCGTCGAGCCTCGCCAAAAACGTGCGGACATTCGCGGCCGAGCCCATCATCTGGTCGGCCGTGGCAAGATCGGCCCAGCTTCTGAAACCCAGCACCGACGCAATCTCCTGCCGGGTTGCCAAAAGGTCAAGCAGGATCTGCTCGTTCTGAGGGTAGGCGCGGGTGTTGTAGGCCAGGAACATGCGCTCTCGAAGCGCGGCATTCGCAGCAAAAGTCATCACCGGCTGCATGTCGGGCGGGTCCGTGGTGAGGGTCACGTTTCCCACCGAGTCAGCCGGGTGGCGGGCGATGAAATCGGCGGGAAGGCCCTCAAGCTCCTCGGGGCGGGCCTGGATGGTTTTGCCGCCCTCCTGAATATTGCGGCTGAATTCCAGCGAGTGCGTGGTGGCCTTGTCTTGAAGCGCCTGCAGACGATCGCGGGTTTCTTTGTCTTTGTCGACGCCCGACAGCCGGTAGCCGAGCAGTGTGCGCTCTACGTAGTGCTTTGTCGCCGGTGAGGCTCCTTCGAGGTTGATGGCGGCCAGCGCGTCATAGACCTCGCGATTGAGGCTCAAAGCCGCGCCAGCCATTGAAACGCGCTGGGCCTCCATCTGGGCCTGGTCGCGGACAGCCTTGTCGGCAGCGACGGAGTTGAGCACGCCGGCCTGGGCTCCTGCCAGGGTCAACTGACCGATCGCCTTGTCGTAAAGGGTCAAGGAGTTAGCCGGGGATCGAGGACCCTCGACCGCCAGCAATGCGGCCAATGCCGCCTCGTGCGCGGCCAGCCGTTCTCCCACCCAGGCTGCAAGCGCATCGGCCGAGGCCGACCCGCCTGCATCCCAGGCATGAATCTCTTTGTTTCCAGTCAAATTCGCCGCATCGACAGCCATTTCCGCTTGTACCCTCCACAATCTAGGTTGCCACAGCCGGGTGAAGTACGTTTGCCAGTTATCGGCATTCAGCTCTCTGCTTTCTATCGCCTGCGCGCAGCCGGTAGTTTCCATTGCAAGACTGCAGGGCGGCGCCTACTGGCTATTGACTACTGGCTACTGGCTACTGGCTTCTTAGTCCCTCACCCCTAGTTCCCTTGGTCCCTCGATCCCTGTTTTCCTTGCATCCGGCATCAAAGCCCTTTAAGATGCGTCAATTGACAATGATGCCGATCCTTGCCTCACCGTCGGTTGAACCTGCTGCGGCCCTGCAGACCGTGCTGCCGCGGCTGCGTCTGCCCCGGCTGTGCGTGGCGGTGCAGGGGGCTACTCCGGCCGAGCTTATGGCCTGCGCGGAGGGGGTGCTCAAGGATGCCCGATTTCTGGAATTCCGGCTCGATCTGCTGGCCAAGCCAACTGCCGGAATTGCCCCGCTCAAGGACTTCCTTACCCGTCACCGGGACGTGCAGGCGATTGCTACCTGCCGGCGGAAACCCAATGGGGGCGGGTTTACCGGCACATTGGCCGCCGAGCTCGAAATTCTGCAGAAGGCAGCCGAGGCCGGATGCCAGATCGTCGACCTTGAAGTGGAGTCCGCCGAGCAGGCGGGCAAGGCGCAGTTGGCCCGGTTCCGCGCGGCGCTGCGTGCTGCCACAACGGCCCTGCTCATCAGTTTTCACGACTTCAGCCGAACCAAGGGCCTCGACGAGGCGGCTGCGCGCATACGGGTCTTTGAGCCCGACTACGTAAAAGTGGTTTCGACGGCGCGCGCGCTGGCCGACAACCTCGCCGTGCTGCGGATGATCGAGAACCAGAGTTTGAACGCTCACGTGGTGGGAATCGCCATGGGTGAGGAGGGCCTGGTGGGCCGTGTGCTCGGGCCGCGCGAAGGGGCGGCTTTCACCTTTGCTTCGGCCGGCGACGGTGCAGAGACCGCGCCGGGACAAGCCAGCGTGCGCACCCTCATCGATCTCTATCGCGTCGAGCAGCTCGACCAGGCGACGCGCATCTTCGGCGTGGCCGGCAATCCCATCTCGCACTCGCTCTCGCCGCTCATGCATTCCACGGCCTTCAGGCGCGAAAACGTGAACGCCATCATGCTGCCGCTGAAAGTGAAGTCGCTCAACGACCTGCTGACCCTGACGCGCGACCTGCCATTGAGCGGAGTTGCGGTGACCATGCCGCTGAAGCAGGAGGTGTTACCGCATCTGGCCAATATGGATTCGCTTACGGCGCGCATCGGCGCCTGCAACACGCTGCGCACCGGCGCCGACGGCAAGCTCTATGGATTCAACACCGATGTGGCAGGCGTCGTTCGACCTCTTGAAAAACGGATGAAACTCAAGGGTTCGCGCATCCTGGTGCTGGGCGCGGGCGGAGCGGCGCGAGCTGCTGTCTTCGGGCTCGTAGAGCAGGGCGCGGAGGTGTTCGTTACTAACCGTACCCATGAAAAGGCCGTCGCGCTGTCGCGCAAAGCGCATGCCAAGTCATTGAAACAGGATGTGCTGGCCAAGAGTCGCTTCGACGCGATCATCAACACAACGCCCTGCGGCATGGCGGGCGTAAAGCAGCCCATTGCGATCAAGGAAGACGAGTTGAACGCTTCGCTCGTCTTCGACATGGTGTACAACCCGCTGGACACGCCTCTGCTCAAGCTGGCCCATTCGCGCGGTCTCGCCGTAATCAGCGGCATCGAGATGTTTGTGCAGCAGGGCGCGCGCCAGTTTGAAATCTGGACCGGCAAGCCCGCGCCGGAGAGCGAAATGCTCCGCGTGGTTGAACTGGCGCTTCGCAAGCGGGTTTGATCGCTCCAGGCTATCTATAAATCGATTCATCCAATAATTCCCTGTCTTTTAACCAATCCCTGTCTGAATTAGCTTGACTTTACATGCAAATGACAACACGATTGAGGTACCGTTACCTTTCAGGAAAAGGTCTCCAGGAAAAATCGCCTGAGAAGTGTATCGGTGTCTTTCAGGGTTGAGAGTTCAAGAAAATCGGTACGCGGCTTCGATGCGCCGCTGACAGTCTCACTCTATCGTCTCTGCATAGTGTCTGCTTCCTGACTGAAATCTTAATTCTCTGGAAAAGGTGTGCCATGGTAGTTCAAATCCAGCGCAACGGTCGCAGTGTCACTGGTCTGCATATTGGCTCGGGCAATGTGCGGAGATATTTCCCGAAGGGCCAGTTGAGCGTCGATCTTGAGATCGGCCACTTGTTGATCTGCTGCAAACTGCAGCCGGATTTCTGGCTCAATGATCCCTGCATCTCCGATCCGCGGCTGAGCTTATGGCTCGAAACCAAGGAGCCGGAAGATACGATGCGGAAGGGGCGCACGCAGATGTCGCTCGTTCAGGGAGTGGGCGAGTCGTTCCGCCTCGAGTTCAGTGAGGAACACCGGCCCATGGGAATAGAACCACTCGAAGCAGCGTGAGACGCTTCATCAAGAAAAGAGACGGCTCAGGAGTCCAGCCTGCCCCTGAGCCGCTGACGCAATGTGATCGCGTCAAATAATCCTGCCGACTTTCAGGCATTGGCGTGTGCTCGGTGGACCGGATTGCGGAGAGCGCCCGCAGAAGCCCTGGCCTGTGCGGTCGAGGCATCCCATCCGGGTCATTGATCTCCGCAGGCTAGCCTTGGCCTTGAAGATTCTGGACTTCAGAGTCAGCACGCTTATTTTGAAGAAGCTCGCTGCTTCTTTCTGCGGAACCTCGCCGAACCGGCACATCGTAATTGCCCCACGGTAGTGTTCGCCAAGCTTGTCCACTTCAGCGAGCATGATGCGCTCCAACTCAGTTATTGCCAGCGAGTCTTCAGGGTTGCGAGCCGGATCTGACACATCGAGTCCCTGCGATTCATCGTCTTCGTTGCGGATGTGTTCGAGCGAGAGCACGATGTGGCCTCGATACCTGCGCAGCCAGTCGCGCGCGGTATTGCGCACAATCGACTGAATCCAGGTGGACATTTTGGCCTCCCCGCGGAACTGGGAGAGGTTGTGGTAGGCCCGCAGCAGCGACTCCTGCACAATGTCTTCGGCATCTTCGTGGAAAGGTGTGAGGCGGCGTGCCAGCCATACAAGGTTCGCCCGATTCTTCGCGACTGTGCCTTCGAAACTTGCGAGCTTGTCACTCCAGCACTCGCCCGCCGCGCCGGCTTGCGATGGCAGTACACTCTCCTCTGAAACTGTTGGGCATCGCAGTCTCATCGCGCCTCCTTTTGCCAATGGCAATGAAGGCGAGAGCCAACGAATTGGAAATGAGAAGACGAATCGCGAGGGGTTCGCGAAACACAAACGCAAAAACCATAATTGAAAGGATGCATGATCCATATCTCCGCGATGAGTGCGCATTTAATTGCGGTTGACTCTTCGCAGGCGGATTGCGGCGCCGATGCAGGCCTCTCCGCGCTGCGGCTGTCTCAGAGAGAGGAATAGGAAGGCGGGGGACGGGAGAGGAGATCGAATTCGATTGGAACTTGATACAGAGGCTGCTCAAAACACGAATTTGGGGCGAGCAGAACATTCAGAGCGACCGCGTGCAGCGAAGGCGGTTGTCCCGATAATTCCTGACTGCGATCGGTAGGTGCGCCGGCGCGCAAACCAGTTCCAACGCCACCCTGCTCTTTCACCCAGAGCTTGGCCACCTGGTTGACTGAGACATTCACGGGGTGACGATGGTAGAGCGATAACTTGTAGCCATATCCCCAAAGGGCAACGGCGAGCGCAAGACTAAAGATCGAGAAGGTAACTGGAGTGAGGAGCCTCGGCTTGTGCAGGCCCTGAACAGGCGAGCAGCAGACCCTCGAATTCTCGCAGGGCTGTGATGAGCCGGAAATCGCCGGGATGGGGTTCGGGGAAGTCAAACCGCCTCGCAAATGGCGTCCTGTCTACAGAATATACAACAAGTTGCAACGGGCTCGGATCACCATGCGGCCCGCGTCTCTTTCACAGCAACTTAGTTGCGCGTCTTTTTGCCGCGCTTCGCCTGCGCCTTCTTCGCTTCCTGACTCTTTTCGTGAACAATTGTGATCGGCGCCATGTCAGGCCCAATGCGTCTCACAAGCGTGTCAATCATCTCGTAATTAATGGTGCGCGGCGATGCCGGCCGCGTTACGCCCGTTGCGGGATCGGTAACGACGTTGGGCCCGCTGCTTAACTCAAAGCTGAAGGCCGGCGCGGGGCCGCGCGGAGTCTGCGCCGTGAACAGCTTGACCGGCAGGTATCCCTGTATGGGATGCAGCCGGAAGGCTGTTTCGTAGCGGTGGTGGGTCTTGCTCCAGGTAAAAACGCGTATCTGGTCGAAGTCGAACGGCAGGCCGGACTTGTCGGGCGCGAGCGCCGTTACGTACTCAGGCACCTGGTGGTCGGGAGTGTCGGCGCCGGGGTCTTCGACTTTTGTGAGCACATACGCGCCAACGTAACGCATGCCTTCAGCGAATTCGCCGATCGCATCGGGAACGTCCACGTCGAGCTGATTGCCATAGAGCCAGCCGGTGTGACCCTGCGCATCGCGAGCCAACCACCAGTCTTCCATGGGAGGAGGAGGCGGCGGCTCAGGCGCCGATGAGCCGGCCGCTGGCTTTTGCGGCTCGGCAAGATGCGCAAGCGGCGCAAATCCGGGCGACTGCACTTTCTTAACCGACGCCCGCTCCAGTAGCTGAACTTTGGTGTTGCCTAAAATCAGGTAGAAGTGATCGGTCTCTTTGCCGGGTTGCGCGTGCATGTAAAGGTCGTTGCGCAAGGTTGCGGTGGCCGCGACGGGAGAATCCTTGTGCTGTTCGGCCAATTGCGCAAAGCTATCGTAGATTTTTTCATTGATGACGGCGTGCTCCTCAATCCAGCCAATCTCGTTCTTCTCGGTTTTGACGTGGAGAAAGCGACGTCCGTGCTCAATCACTTCAAGGGGTTGCCCGTTCGTGACCTGGACCACGATGTTTGACACAGCCGCAACCCGATCGTGGAGAAACATTTGCCGTGCCGCTACATAGACCATTTCTTTCTTCGGCGGACGGAAACGGTTGCAGCCGGCGAGGCTCACCACCAGCGCCGCAAGACTGCACAAAACCGCTGAATGAAGAAGGCGCAGCCCGAATGAGCTAAGAGGGATGGAGAAGGTTTTTGACACGGCCAGTTGCAGACACTCTGAGCATAGCACCTTGCGAACCGGCGAAAGGTTGCAGCGGCGGGATCAGGGAGTTTGAGCGGCAACAGCCACGGCGCCGGTTGGATCGGTGCCGGTGGTCGAATTGATTGAATCGTCGAGTTTTCCGGCTGTCGTGGTGTCGAAGATGTACGCCTGAAGGTCGTGGCTGCCGCCCGAAGAGACGGCGAGGACGAAGTTGGAGAGGCTGTCTTCAGCCAAGCCCGCGGGTTCAATGCCGGTGGAGACCGTGCTGATGGACGAGAGCGAGTAAGTAGTGGTTGACCCGGATGTATTGGAAGCGATGTTGAAGCCCTGCAGAACGCCGTCGCTGGTCGTACCCTGGCCGCTGGCGACGTAGAGGTAGTTGCCCGCAGCCTCAGGCAGAATGGCCGCCGGCGCAAGGCCGCCAGCGGAATAGGGCGAGCCTGCGATCTCTGTCACCGTAGTGCCGCCCAACGAGCTGTAAGTGAAGGCGCGCACTCCGCCGGAGCTCGACGAGGCTTCGGTTTCACCGATGTAGAAGAGCCGGGGAGTTGTACCGGGATCAACGGCCACCGAAAGCGCCGAGGCGCCCGAAGTGACTGTGGCGATGGTGCTGCCGGTGCTCGCAAGAGGGTTGGCATTGCCTGAGGTGAAGGGGATAACCAGCGTGCCGCCCTCGCCAGCCGCCAATATGATGTACGCATCGTCGCCCGAGAGCACCATCTTCTCAACTGAGGCGTTGGCCACCGTGTAAGTCCGCTGTTGCTCGGTTGTGCTGTTCAGCGTGCCGCTCGACGTAATCGAGATTGCATTCATAATCACGCCGCCAGATGCGCCGGTCTCGGCATCCACCAGCCAGGTCCCCGTTGTATCCACAACGATGGCCGAGGCCAGATCGGTTGAAATCGCACTGCCGCTGTTGCCGATGGTGAGCGCGCCCGTTGAGGAGTCGATGTTGTAGAGGAAGATTCCGGCCACCGTGCTTACATACATGAATCCATTTCCGGGAGCTATGGCAATGGCATAGGGCGCCGCAGTCAGCGAGTAGGTGCCGATGGTTGTAAGGCTGCCCGAGGTTATGTTGTAAGCGACAATCTGTTTGGTGGTCTGGTTCAGGACGTAAAAGTCGCCGCTCGAAAGCGAGGTGCCGGTAGTCCCGCCGCCACCGCCGGAGGAACCGCCCGGAGCCTGCCAGAAATCGCCACAGCCATTCAAAAGGGGCGTCAGGACCAGCAAAAGAGATGGCAGGAGCCGCACCCAGGTTCCCTTCTTCATCGTCGCTCCTTGCTTGCCCCGCCTGGGGTCGGGAGTGGGTTGGAATTCACTCCGGAGATCAGCTTAAACGATAGTGCACCGGCACATGATTAGACGCAAAGGTGTAGCGGGGCGCTCAAGACTGCCGGCCTTGATGTGCGACGTTCCGCGCCAGCCACACGATGCGCGCCGCGGTCAGGTCTTCAATAGCCATCCCCACCGATTTGAACACGATACGCGCGCCGGCCGGGACCTGCGCTGCGCCGGAGAGGATCTGGCCAATCTCGGCGTGAACGCAGGCGCCGGAAAGGCGAACGTCGCCCGACTCGATTTCGACCGGGCCGCGCGCTTCGGCAATCACGATGCTTGAAAGCATGGTTTCGTCGTCGAGTTCGCGGAGGTGCGGTCCAATCGCGCCCACGGCGATGACCACCGCATCGCTCTTGAGCCAGCGGCCTTGAAGGATGGGCGCGGGCGATGAAGTCGCCACCAGAACGACGTCGGCCGCAGCGGCCTCTTCAATTGCGACGGCGCGGGCACCGGTTTCCCCGGCGAGAGCTTCCGCATTGGCAGGCGTGCGGCTCCAGATGCGGATGTCCTGAAGCGAGGGCCGAACCTGGCACAGAGCCGCAAGATGCGATCGCGCCTGCACGCCGCTGCCCAAAATGCCGAGGCTCGAAACGTTGAGCCGCGCCAGGGCGTCGAGAGCGACTGCTGAGACGGCTGCCGTGCGCATCTCGGTCACCAGGCGGCCATCCATGACGGCCAGCGGCTGGCCGGTGGCGCGGCTGAGTAGTTCGATGACCGCCATGTGCGTGGGCAAACCCACTTCGGCGTTGCCGGGATAGAAAGTAACAGTTTTGACCGCCATCACGTCCCCGGCGATCACCGGCATCACGGCGAACCAACCGTTGCTGTGGTCCTCGGCGTTGCCGGCACGCAGGACGGCCCGTGCGGGCTGCTCCACTTTGCCGGCTGAGTAGTCGATAAGCGCCCGGCGAATGGCAGGTATCAGCGCCTCGTAGGTAAGCACGGCGCGGACTTCGTGCTCGGGGATGTACATGGGTGAATACTAGCGGAGTCAGCGGAGCTATGCGGAATGAGCGGAGCCGGGCGGGATGAGCGGAGCCAGGCCATCTCTCACCGCGCGCCCAAAACTGTACCGCCGGTCTCCTGAGACTGCGGAAAAAACCCTGCTAAATGGCACGAAGTATCAGGGCACGACTGGTGTCAGGGCACGACTGGTAGGTCAGGGCTTCAGCCCTGACTGCCGATAACGCCGCTAAAAGGGGCGGGGGGTTAACCCCTGAGGCATGGCTGTACTCAGGGCCTCCCGGCCCTCAGAGCAACCGTTACTTGCCCAGCGCCGCGCGCAGCCGGGCGCCCTGCGCCGCAATGTCATCGACCGTGACCTGCACGCGGGAAAGAATGCCTTGTATCTCAGTCAGGTATCCGGGCAGCGCATCCCAGCAAGCCTTCACGGTTTCCTGCTGGTCAAGCATGGCCAGCGCAGCTCCTGCGGCGGATACTGCCAACCCCGCTTTGCGGTTCCCCGTAACCAGCAGCACGCCGCCTGCCACCAGCGTTCCCGCTGCCGTGTAGAGCAGCCAGTCTTCGCACGCGCCGCATGCGCTTTCGCTTGTGACCGGAACCAGTTCGGGGTCATTTACCGAATCTGTGAGCTGAACAACCGCCATCGTTTCTCCTTCCGTTTCCGCGCCCAACTCGCAAGCCGGCGCCGGGAACGGTCAATAGACTATCACTCAATCTCGCCTGGCTGCCGAAGCTTTTCAACCGCGCCTCAAACAGCTTTCATCGCCCCGAAGCCAACCGGCCCAAGCCGCCTGCAGCCATCGAGTCTCGGCCGCAGCCATCTAGTCTTAGTCCAGATCAAACTCGCGCAGCGGCTTCACATCGGGTGCGTCCTTGGCCTTGCGCAGAGCCTCGGCAAACTTCTTTTCCAGCAGATCGGCCTTGTTCTTCTCCGCGTCCACGCTCTGCCGGAAGATCGACTCCGCGCGCTCATCCCGCTCGCGCATCGCCTTCGCCGCAGTCTCCAGGTCCTCAAACATCCGCTTGCGCGGCGCCGAAACATGGCTCACCAGCAATCCCGTCTGCGCATCGATCTTCAGCATGGCCCCGCAGTCAGGGCAAGCAACCTCAAACGTCTTGTCTTTATTCTTTCCCATCGCCATTCAGCATTGTATGCGCTTCAAATGGGTTTTTCGAGAGCCGCGGCGCATGCCGCCAAATAACGGCGCAGCAGCCTCCCAAACCGAGGGTCTCTTGCGCTCAGGGTCAACTCCGGTCCATCATTGAGGTACAGTCATTGGATTCAGAAGCATCGTTATGCGTGGCAACTCTATGATTTTTGCGGCAAACGCTCCTTGCTGGCTGAAATCCCTTCGGAACGTCTTCTCCTGCAATCGGGCCCCGGTCTATATACAAAAAAGTGATGGCGTAAATGCCCCCTGTTCTCCACGACGCCTATCGATTCGATGAATTCGAATTGAGCCGGTCCCGGCGCACCCTGCTGCGCAATGGGCAGCAGGTATCGCTGCTGCCCAAAACTTTTGAGGTCCTTTGCTACCTGGTTGAGAATCCCGGCCGCGTGGTCTCAAAAGAAGAGCTGCTCAAGACGGCATGGCCCGAGTCGTTTGTCGAGGAAAATAACCTCACCCAGCACATCTCGCTGCTGCGCAAGGCGCTTGGCGACCGCTCGGGATTTATCGTCACCATCCCCGGACGCGGATACCAGTTCACCGCAGAAGTAGCCTCCGGCGACGCGCCGCCTAAGACCTCCGACGGCTCCGCCACGGCTGCCGCAGCAGACGCTCAGCCCGCAGACCGCGCCCCCTCTGCGCTTCGCCTCGCCGCTTACGGCGTTCCGCTCTGGGTCAAGGCCACTGCCGCTGCCGTTGTGCTGTCTGCCGCTGCTCTCACCGGCTACTGGGGCTACGCAACCTGGAAGCACCTGACCCACCCTCCGCAACTGCGCAAGGTCATCGTGGCTGACTTTCAGAATTCCACCGGCGACGCCACATTCGACCACACCCTCAAGCAGGCCCTCGAGATCGATCTTGAACAGTCCCCCTACATCGATGTGATGGGCGAGCACGAAGCGGCCAACTCGCTCCAGCTCATGGGTCGCGACAAAGGTTCTCCGATCACGCCCGAGGTGGCTCGCGAGCTATGCGAGCGCTCCAACCGCCAGGTCATGCTCACCGGATCCATCCTGCCGCTGGGGCGCGAATACCTGCTCACCGTTGAAGCCACCGATTGCAGCAACGGCAGCCAGATTGCCGGCGCAAAAGCCGAGGCCGGCGCCAAGGAAAGAGTGCTTGCCGCTCTCGACACCGTGGCCGACAAGGTGCGCCGCGGACTGGGCGAAACTCCCCGCTCAATGGAGAACTACCAGGTTCCCATCATGCAGGCCACCACGGCTTCGCTCGATGCGCTGCGCTCCTACTCGATCGGCCAGTCAATGGACGCGCAGGGCAAGAGCGAAACCGAAACCATTCCTTTCTATCAGCGCGCCGTTGAGCTCGACCCCAGCTTCGCCATGGCCTATGGCGCCATGGCCAACGAGTACTACAACCTGAGCGAGCCCTATCTTGCTTCTCAGTTCTACAAAAAAGCCTTCGATCTGAGCGGCCAGGTGAGCGCCCGGGAGAAGCTGATCCTCGAGGCCCACTACTACTCCGAGGGCGCGCAGGACATGGAACACGGCATCAACACCTATCGCCAGTGGACTGAAACTTACCCCAACGACTGGGTGCCGTGGATCGACCTCGCCAACGACTACACGCAGATCGGCCAGTATGGCCCGGCTATCGCCGCGGGCCAGCAGGCCCTCAAGCTCGATCCCAATCGCGCCATCAACTACAGCGTTCTCGCCCGCGCTCTCACGCGCGCCAATCGTTTCGACGAGGCCAGAGCCGTAGGCCAGCAGGCCATCCGCCGCGGCATCGACTCATCGGGCCTGCATGCCACGCTCTTCGAGATTGCCGCCATGAGTCACGACACGAAGGACCTGGCGGAGGAAACCCACTGGGCCGCCGCGCACAACACCGGCTGGTACGGATGGTACTTCCATTTTCTTGAAGGCGTAGCCGCCGAAGGCGCCGGCAAACACCATCTCGCCGAGCAGCTCTTCCATACATCGTGGGAGGCTGCCGAGCGGGAAAACCTTGAAGAGGCGGCCAGCGATATCCTCGTTTACCAGGCCGCGGTAGAAATGAGCCTTGGCATGCCGGCGGCTGCGCGCACCACGCTGGCAATCACCCGCAACACCGCCAAGGATTCACCCGATCTGGCCATCGTCGAGGCCCGGCTCGGCGATCTCACCGTGGCCAACAAGTTCATCGCGGCCCACGGGCCCGACACCCATCCCGGCACGCTCATAGCCAACGTCGATCTGCCTGAAGTGCGCGCCCGGCTTGCGCTGGCCCGTGGTAACGCGCTTGAGGCTATTGCCGCCCTCGAGCCCACCGTACCATTCGAGATGGCCAACTACACCGTGCCCAGCGAGCGCGCCGAAGCCTGGATGCTCGCCAATCGGCCCGATATGGCGGTCACCGAGTACCACAAAATTCTTTCCAACCAGGGTGTCGATTCGCTTTCGCCGCTCTATCCTCTCGCGCACCTTGGCATAGCGCGCGCCTACGCACGCCTGAACAAGATTCCCGAAAGCCGTGCGGAGTATGAACAATTCTTCGCAGCCTGGAAGGACGCCGACCAGGACCTGCCCATCCTGAAACAGGCCCACGCCGAGTACGAGAAGCTGCCCAAGGCTGCGGCGCCCGCGCAGACAGTAAAGTAAATCGGAATCCTCAAATGCTCCCTTCCAACAGGTCATCCTGAGTGTAGCTTGGCGCGTACTTCGCGCCAGTCGCAGTCGAAAGCCTGCCCTGAGCGGAGATCGCGTAGCGATCACAGCCGAAGGGGGACCTGCATTTGTACTTCGCGCGCCCCCTCTTGCTTGACACCCCCTCATCCCACCAACAAAGATGATTGCGCCGGTCTGCGCACGTCGTTCTGCAAACCATCCATCAGGAAGAATCCAATGAGCAAGCAACTCCGCTATCGATTCGTCGCATTCGCCGCCGTTGCCATCGCCTGCATCCTCGCCTACCACTCGAGGCAAGTCGTAGCCGCCGCACCCGCCGTGCTCGCCAACCAGATCATCTCAATGCCGCTCATGCTCGATCGTCTCGATCCCGCCGCCGATCGCATCGTCCCCGCGGTTCCAATCCTGCAGCGCGTGGCCACGGGCTTTACGTGGACTGAAGGACCGGTCTGGGTCGGCGACAGTCTCTACTTTGCCGATATCCCATCGAACAGCATTCGCAAATGGACCCCCGACAAAGGCATGAGTATCTGGTTGCAGCCAAGCGGGTACAAGGGCTCAGCGCCCTATGGCGGCCGCGAGTCCGGCACCAACGGCATGACGCTCGACGTAAAAGGCCGCCTCACTGTCGCCGGGCACGCCCAGCGCGACGTGCTGCGTTTCGAATCCTTCGATTCCACGCAGCCTGCAACTGTGCTCGTTGACTCCTTCCAGGGCAAGCGACTCAGCAGCCCCAACGACCTGGTCTACAGTTCCGACGGCTCGCTCTACTTCACCGATCCGCCTTATGGTCTGCCCACGCAAAGTGACCACGACCCGCTCAAGCAGCTCACCGTCAACGGCGTCTATCGCATTCCCAACGCGCTTAACCACAAGCCGGGCGCGCCTCCTGACAACGCATCGCTGCAACTTCTCATCACGGATTTGCCCCGTCCCAACGGCATCGCTTTCTCGCCCGGCGAGAAATATCTCTACGTGAATAACTCCGAGCCGAAAAAGATCTGGATGCGCTACACCGTCAATCCCGACGGCAGCATCAGGGATCCCAAGCTGCTCTACGACGCAACCAGCGACAAGCGCCAAGGAGCTCCTGACGGCATGAAGGTCGACGTTGAGGGCAACATCTATAGCGCCGGTCCCGGCGGAGTTTGGATCTTCTCGCCCGACGGCAAACCAATCGCCACGCTGGTTATTCCCGAGCGCGTCGGCAACCTGACCTTCGGCGGCGACGATCGCAAAACTTTGTATATTGCGGCCTCGACCAGCATCTACCGCGTGCGGCTCAACATTGCCGGTCTGCCGCTGGTGCAGCAAAAACAGCGGCGTTAGCGGGGTTAGCGAATCACAAACGCCCCGTGCCCCATCCTCCTGGGCGAAGCGCAGCGAAGTCGAAGGATCTGCTTCTTGAATTCATCTCGAAATGGGTGGAAGACCACCAACTTTACCCTCGCCCACCCAACAACCACTGCACCGGGATCAACGCTCGGTGAAGTTCTGCGCATAGGTATCGGGCGGCAATCCCAGGCTGTGGGCTCTGCGCGCCAAGGCATACGCCGCATCGCGCTCAAGCGCGCCGCCGATGGTGACAAGCCATGGCGCCCTACCGGTAGGCGAAAAGACCGCGGGCGAAAGAGCAGGGTACTCGTGCGCCAGCGACAAAGCTTTCTTCTGCGCCTGGTCCTGGCGATTGTAAGTAAACGCCACAACGCGCCACTCCACCCCGGATTGCGAGCCGGCAATCGTGGGGCGCGGAATACCGGAAGAATTTGCTGCATGCGATGGAGGTGCGGCGGGCGCACTGGTAGCAACTGGCTGCCTGGGGACCAGTTGCGGTGAAGCACCGGAACCATGTCCGAACCATAAGTGCAGAAAGAGCCCGCCGATAAACACCACTCCGAGAAGAAGCGCGACGGCCTTCGCCCAACTGCGCAATTCGTGCTCTGAAATCCCAAAGACAACCGGCAGTTCCATTGGCGCCGGCGTCTGCCGCGGAAGATCGGCGTCCGTTACGGAATTCGAAACGGGTGAAACGGGTCGCTCCAGCAGCACTTCGGGTTTAGCGGCCTGTTCGGGCGAGAACGTTTCCGCGGAAGAGTGGCCGTTGCTGCCTGAAGCGGCCGGCATCACGGGAAGCGCGGTCTTAGCCAGAGGCAGACCGGGCGGCGTAGTTCTCTGCGGTTTGGCTTTGGGAAGATCGCGCGCGCCCAGCGCTGCTTTAATCTCGGCGAGTCCCCAGCTCCCGTTCATGCCGTTGCTCACAATTTCATGAAACGGCGCCGGCAGGGGTGGCTGTAGATGAGCCGGCGCGTCAATGGGAGTGCCCAGCAGAACCTGCATGAGCACGGCCGCCAGAGCCTGCACATCGCGCCTGCGAGCCTCCATACCCGCTTCGCCTTCCGGGCTTTCGCGGATGCAGTCGCTGCGCAGCTTCACTTTGTCGCCTACCGCATAAATGTTCCGCGCCTCGACGTGCTCGTGCACGAATCCGTTGGCTTGCAGAGTTTCAAGAGCCGCAGCGACGCTGAGGCCGATCTGGGTAGCGTCGGCAGTGGAAAGGCGTCCCCTTTCCAGCACCTCGCCCAGGTTGGCCTCAACACGTTCAAACACTGCGTAAACGGCGGTGATCTTTTCGTCACCCTCGACGAGGAACTGGCCGAAACGATCGATGCGAAGAAAGTTGGGATGGCCCAGCGCCTGCACCCCGCGCCACCGCGCCAGTATCTCGTCCTCGTCGAAGTGGCACTCGATAATGCGAATCAAAACGGGCTCGCCGCTCGCATTGACGGTCGAGAAAAATGCGCTGCGCCCTTCGGTCTGCAGCAACTTTGTGAGGGCAAAGGCGCTATCGATAGTGGCGCCTTCAAATTCAGTCCACAGATACATGGCAATCCTGCTTTAATTGTTGAATTCGTTCCAAGGCAGGAAGTAAGTCAGACAGAAGACTATAAGGTGGTGCGAGTGAAACGTGTGCGCCCCGGCAGGGTCTATATATTGCGTCCATTATGAACGATCCGGCGCGGTAACGGGGTTACTCGGCGAGGTTCCTTTTGAAACTGCCCGGTCCCCATCCTTCCACAGGCGTTTTGCGCGAAAGGTCGGGAGACTGTCAATTCTTGCTCTCGCGGCCCCAACCACCGCCGCCCGGCGTCTCTATGCGCAGCACATCACCCTTCTTCAATTGCCGGCTGCACTTCCCCGGCAACTCCTCAGTCTCGCCGATTGCAGCCCGCGTTACAAACGCTCTCCCCGCCGCGCCATCCGCGCCGCCGGCTAATCCGTAAGGCCTGAAACGCCTGCGCTCGGCTAGCAGCGTCATCTCCGCGTCGGCCAGCATTTCAATCTCACGCACCAATCCATCGCCCCCGCGAAACTTGCCTTCGCCGCCCGAGCCGTAACGGTACGCATATTGCCGCGCGCGAAATGGGTACGCATACTCAAGCGCTTCAATCGGCGTGTTGAGCGAATTGGTCATGTTCGTCTGCACACCGCTGATTCCATCCAGCCCCGGCCGCGCGCCCATGCCTCCCGCAGCGGTTTCGTAGTAGGTGTACACATCGCCGGTGCAAGCATCCACACCGCCGATTGCCAGGTTGCTCATGGTTCCCGCACTGGCCGCGGGAACCCGCTCGGGCGCAGCCTTCGCCAGTGCACGCATCAGTACGTCCACAATGCGTTGCGAGGTTTCAACGTTCGCGCCCGCAACCGCAGCCGGCGGCACGGCGTCCACAATCGATCCCTTGGGCGTGTGCAGCTTCAGCGGTCGCAGAATGCCTTCGGCTGCCGGTGCGTCCTCGCCCAGCAAACAGCGCAGCACATAAAAGCAGGCGGAGAGAGTAATTGCGCGCACTGCGTTCACGCTGCCCGCAACCTGTGGCGAAGTGCCGGCAAAGTCAACGTCGATTGCGCCCGCTTGCGGGTCGGTCTTCAACCGCACGGTAATTTTCAGCGGCTCATCGCTCACGCCGTCTGAATCCATCCAATCTTCAGCCGTGAACTCGCCTTCCGGAAGCGCCCTCAGTTCGGCGCGCACCAGCCGCTCCGCATAATCCAGCAGGCCCTCCACCAGGAGATCGAGTTCGGCCATGCCGTACTTCGCCACCAGTTGCAACATGCGCTGTTCACCCGCGCGGCATGCGCCAATCTGCGCATCGAGATCGCCGCGGCGCTCTTCGGGCGTTCGCACGCTCGAGAGAATCGTCTCAAGCAGATTGCGATCGACCACGCCGCCACGCACAATCAGCGAGGGCGGAATACGAATCCCCTCTTCGTCGATGCTCGTCGCCGGTCCCATCGAGCCTGCGAACCGCCCGCCCACATCGGCATGATGGGCGCGATTGGCCACATAAAATGCCGGCTTGGCAACGCCCTCGACAAACACCGGCAGCACCATGGTGATGTCGGGCAGGTGCGTGCCGCCCGCATACGGATCGTTCAAAATCGCCACGTCGCCCGGCGCAAAATCGATGGCCGCAATTGCCGCCTGCACGCTCAACGGCATCGAGCCCAGGTGCACCGGCATGTGGTCGCCCATCGCAATCACGCGCGCCTGCCCATCAAAGATCGCGCACGAGTAATCGCGTCGCTCCTTGATGTTCGGAGATAGCGCAGTCCGCTTGAGCACCGCGCCCATCTCCTCGGCAATGGAGTGCGCGGCGCAGTGAAAGATTGAGAGGTCGACTGGGCCCGGAGTGTTCGCACTCATGCGTTCGCCTCCTCGCCCACGTCAATAACGATGTTCGCAAACGCATCGATGCGCGCCGTCGCACATGGCGGCACCAGAGTCGCCGACGTGTACTCGGTAATCATTGCGGGTCCTGCTATCGCATCGCCCGGCATAAGCTTTTCGCGTCGATAAAAGCGCGTCTTTCTCCATCCGCCTTCGAACCACACCTTGCGCTCCGCATAACACGCGCCAGCGCCATCGCCCGGAATTAGCTTGCGCTTCACCGGTTCATACGGTTCACCCGCCGCCGTTATGCGCAGGCGAAGATTCACAATCTCAACCGGCCGTGCTTCGTCGGCAAATCCGTAACGTTGCCGGTGCAAATCGTGGAAAGCCTCAATGGCCTTCGACGCGTGTCGTGAATCGAAGGCCACGTTCAATTCATATCCCTGCCGGCGATAACGCAGATCCAAGCTGCGCTGCATCTCGCCCTCAAGCCCCTCGGCCGCAAACTCCGCCGCGCCTTCGCGCTCCAGTTCGGTAAAAATCCTGTCGATATTTCCGATCTCCTCGCCCGGCAGCATCACCGTGCGCGAATAATCGCGCACCGTATCGGCAAGCAGAATCCCCACTGCCGAAAGGGCTCCCGGCATGGCAGGCGCCAGCACCCGCGGAATACGCAACGCCCGCGCCAGGGAATACGCGTGCAGCGGCCCTCCGCCGCCGAACGCCACTAGCGTAAAGTCGCGCGGATCGTGGCCGCGCTCGACGGAAATCACGCGGATTGCCTTCTCCATTTGCGTCTCAACCACACGAACGATGCCCGCCGCAAATTCTTCGGCTGTTGCCAGCGCGCCTTTTTGTTCAGAGAGAATCTGTTCCGCGCGCTCGCGATCGAGCTTTACGCCTCCGCCCAGAAAGCTCTCCGCATCAAGCCGGCCCAGCAACAGATTTGCGTCCGTCACTGTCGGCTGCGTCCCCCTTCCGAAGCAGATCGGCCCGGGATCGGCTCCCGCAGATTCGGGTCCCACACGCAGCATTCCGCCCGCGTCAAAACGAGCGATGGAACCGCCTCCCGCGCCCGCTGTGTGAATGTCGAGCATGGGAACGCCGATCGGCACGCCAGCCACCACGCTCTCGCGCGTGCGTTCCGCGCCTTCGGCTGCATCGCGCGCCAGAAAGACGTCGGTGGATGTGCCGCCCATATCGAAGCCGATGATGCTTTCGAACCCCGCCTGCGCTGCCATTCTGCACGCGCCCACCACGCCGCCCGCCGGCCCTGAAAGTACCGTGCGCACCGGTTCGCGCGCCGCCAGATGCGCGGGCACAATTCCGCCCGACGACTGCATCACGTCCACGCGGCCGCCGCCGGGCCTCCCGGCCACGCTCCGCTCCAGGGCCGACAAATAAGAGCCCACGCGCGGCGCAAGATAGGCATTCACCACCGTGGTGGATGCACGCTCGTATTCGCGAAACTCGGGCAGAATGCGATGCGAGGCCGATACCGGAAGCCCAATCGCACCCAGCGCTTCTTCCACGCGCTTCTCCGTTCGCGGGTTCGCAAACGAAAACAGCAGCGAAATCGCAACGGCCTGAGCATTGCTGGCTCGCACCGCCTCAATCAGCGTGTCTAGCTCCTCATCGCTAGGCTCGCGCAACGCATCACCCTCGGCGCTTACACGCTCCGGCACGCCAAACCGCAGATCCCGCGGAACCAGAGGCACTGGAATCGGCGCAAACCAGTCATAGAGTTTCGCGCGTGTCTGACGGCCAATCGCAATCGTGTCTTCAAATCCTTTGGTGGTGATAAACGCCACGCGCGCGCCTTTGCGCTCGAGCATGGTATTGGTTCCAACAGTTGTCCCGTGGCGCACCTCGGCACGCTCAGTGCCGGCAAGTTGCCGCACACCCTCTATCACCGCTCGCGAGGGATCGGCCGGAGTCGAAAACACCTTCACCACGCGCAACTCGCCGTCCGACAAACAAACGCAGTCAGTAAACGTGCCGCCGGTATCGATCGCGATGCGCAAAAAAATCCTGCTTTCTGTGGGCGAAACTCTCCGCTAATGCCGCGGACCGCCGTAAACTTCAATCTTAATCACCCGCTGTCCATCACCCCGGAGATCGTTTGCAGAACTACCTCACAGGTTGGCTGGCTGAATCGTCACCCGAGCAGCGCCGCGCGCTGGTAGCCGCGAGCCTGGGATGGATGCTCGACAGCATGGACGTGATGATTTATGCGCTGGTGCTCGGCCAGGTGCAGCACGAGCTCAATCTCACCACATCTCAAAGCGGCGCCATGATGTCGGCCACGTTGCTGGCTGCGGCCGCTGGCGGCCTCGCCTTTGGATGGTTCGCCGACCGCTTTGGCCGCGTGCGCGCGCTTTCGCTCAGCGTGCTCGGCTACTCCATCGCCACGGCGCTCTGCGGCTTCACACACACCGCATTTGAGCTCATGCTTTGCCGCATCTTTCTCGGGCTGGGCATGGGCGGCGAGTGGGCTTCGGGCGCAGCCCTGGTAGCTGAAACGTGGCCCGCGCGTCATCGCGGCAAGGCGCTCGCGCTGGTGCAAAGCTCGTGGGCAGTGGGCTACGCATTGGGTGCGGCGCTGGTGGCCGTGGTGATGCCGCACTTTGGCTGGCGTGCAGTCTTCTTCGCCGGCGTGCTGCCCGCGCTGGTTGCGCTCTGGGTGCAACGCCGTCTTCATGAGCCCACCGAATGGCGTGCGGCCCGCGCGGATAAAGTGCCCATCGCGCATCTGTTTCGCGGCGCGCTCGGCCGCAGCACCCTGGTGTGCGCCACCATGAACGCCGCCACGCTCTTCGCGTGGTGGGGACTCTTCACCTGGGCCCCGCGCTTTCTATCCATGCCCAAAGCCCAGGGCGGCCGCGGACTCAGCATCGTCGATACTTCGGCCTGGACCATCGTGATGCAGATCGGCACTTTTCTCGGCTACGTTTCTTTTGGATACATCGCCGACCGCTTCAGCCACAAGCGAACCTATATTGCGTATCTGGTTGCCGCCGCGCTGCTCGTGCCACTCTTCGCCTTCGTCAGCAATCCCTACGCGCTGCTAGTCATCGGCCCGCTGGTCGGTTTCTTCGGCACCGGCTACTTCTCGGGATTCAGCATCATCTCAAGCGAGCTGTTCCCCACATCGTTGCGCGCCAGCGCCATGGGATTCGTCTACAACATCGGCCGCATCGCCAGCGCCGCCGGCCCATACCTCATCGGCCGCGTCTCTGAGTCCATGGGAATCAGCTCCGCGCTCTCCATTACTTCCGGCGCGTTTCTGCTGGCGGCGCTGATCGCCACAGCGCTGCGATCGCCCGCAAGCGGCGCTTTGGAGAAAATCTGAAAAAGTTTCCGCGGGTTAGCTCAGAAACTCCGCAATCGCCGCCACCACCGTCTCCTGCTCATCCTTCCGTAACTCCGGAAACATAGGCAGCGCCAGCACTTCGTGCGCGGCGCGCTCCGCCTCGGGAAGATCCCCCTCGCTATATCCCAGGCACTTGAGCGCATCTTGCATGTGCAGCGGCACCGGATAGTAGATCTCCGATCCAATCTTGCGCCCCGCCAGGAATTCGCGCAGCGCGTCTCGCTTCGGCGTGCGAATGACGTACTGGTGCCAAATGCTTTTCGCACCCTCAATCTCGCGCGGTAAAACTACGCCGTGTACCGGGTAGGGTCCGCTCTCGGCAAGCCCGGTCTTGGCAAAAAGCTGGTGGTAGCGCGCAGCGACAGCGCGCCGAGCCTCGTTCCACCCTGCAACGTATTTCAGCTTGACCCCCAGCACCGCGCCCTGGAAGCCGTCCATGCGCGCGTTCCAGCCGATCTCGTCGTGGTAGTAGCGCCGGCGCATTCCGTGTGAGCGCAGCATCGTTGCCCGTTCGGCCAGTGCGTCGGAATTTGTCGTCACCATGCCGGCTTCGCCCGCTGCGCTCAGGTTCTTGGTGGCATAAAAGCTGAAGGCGGCAATATCGCCCAGCCCGCCGGCCTTTGTGCCCTTCCACTCCGCGCCCCAGGCCTGCGCGGCGTCTTCAACGAGGGTCAACCCGCGCTCCCGTCCAAAACCAGCAAAAGAATCCCAATTGCAGCATTGCCCGTAAAGATGCACCGGCAAAATCGCCTTGACCCCGGCGCCGGCCGTGGAGTCGAGAAGTTTTTCCACTTCCATGGCATCGAGGTTGAAGGTTACAGGATCGATATCGGCCAGCAGGGCCTTGGCGCCCACGCGGAGAATTGCGCTCACCGAGGCAAAAAAACTGAACGGCGTCGTAATTACAGTCTCGCCGGGGCCAATCCCGGCCGCAGCCAGCGCCAGCCAAAGGGCGTCAGTCCCAGACGCGCAGCCAATTCCGTGCGCCACTCCCAGTTGGGCCGCACCGTCACGTTCAAAGGCCGCCACGGCACCGCCCAGCGTAAACTGTTGCGTCTTCAGTATCTGCTCGATGGCCGCCAGTAACTCCTGGTGCAAGGGCTCGTATTGCCGCTTGAGATCAAGCATTGGAACCGACGTGGGAACGGACTGGGATGTGTCGGCGGGGGCAGAGGCGGCGGGACTGACGGCAGGTTGCACGCACTCATTTTAACAACCACTTCACCGGCCGGAGCGTGGCATGGCGCACACTTTCACCCCGCCCGAGCCCACCCCAGGCAACCCGCCTGATAACGGTAAATATCACATAAGGAAGGAGCGAATTCACAGGCGCAACCGTCTGTTTTTGTGCCAGTGGAGTTGAAATGGTTGGCGAACCCTTATATTGTTGTCACATTGCAGGGACTAGTGGCTCCGGGACTTCCGGTTCCATCCCTAGCGGAATTTCATTTTCACGAAAGAAACTTTTTGAAGTTAAAACCTTCAGGAAAGCAGGAGATCGGCACATGGAGAACAAGCCGGCACAAAACATTCAGGATACCTTTCTGAACACGGTGCGGAAGGACAAAACCCCTATCACCATATACCTGGTCAGCGGCGTAAAGCTGACGGGAAAGATCAGGTCCTTCGATAAGTATTCCGTGCTCCTCGAGAACAACAGCCAGGAACAACTTATCTTTAAACACGCAATCTCTACGGTAGTGAGTAACCGTAGCGTGATGCACACAGAGCATCGCCCAGCCGTCGGCGCGCCCGGTCTGGGACCCACGGCAGTACCGGCTCCGTCTGCACCCCAGACCGCGGAACAGCGATAAGCCGGGGGAGCAGCCTCGATTGCCAGGCGGGGATCAACAACCAGGCGCTGCCGCAAAACCAGCGGCAGCCTCCCGAAGCACTGAGCGAAGAAGCATGCCCTCTCAGCCGTCCGAAGTGGACCGCAGATCCTCCGGTGGCCGGCTTGAACGAGCGGTTTTGGTTGCAGTGGAATTCGGCCGCAGCAGAAATGCCGCGGCTGACTCTCGCCCTCCTGCGCCATCGCTGGTAAGAAACCCTGAGGACGCTTTCGAAGTCACCGGCGACCTTTCGCCGATGCCGTCGACCCCTCTGCGCTTGAGGCCGGTCTCGAGCTCACGCGCACCCATCGCGCCGGGAGCGGGTCTCGATGCTGAAGAGTCGCTCGCCGAATTCCGCGAGCTCGTATTAAGTGCCGGCGGTTGCGTCGCCGCTGAAGTCCAGCAGCGGCGGCCGCATCCCGACCCCGCAACTCTCATTGGCTCGGGCAAGGTGGAAGAGATCGCAGGCATCGCCGCATCGGTCGACGCCGACCTGGTCCTCTTCGATCACGACCTTTCGCCCACCCAGCTACGCAATCTCGAGCGGCTGCTGCCCTGCCGCGTCCTCGACCGCACCCAGCTTATCCTCGACATCTTTGCCCGCCACGCCCGCACCCGCGAAGGCCAGCTCCAGGTCGAGCTCGCCCAGCTCCAGTACATGCTCCCAAGACTGGCCGGACGCGGCAAATCAATGTCGCAACTGGGCGGCGGCATCGGCACCCGCGGACCCGGCGAAACCCAGCTCGAAACCGACCGGCGCAAGATTCAGCGCCGCATCGACCAGCTCAAAATCGATCTCGAAGCCGTACGAAGAGTGCGCAAACAACAGCGGCAAAGGCGCGAAGCAGTCCCCGTTCCCACGGTAGCCTTGGTGGGGTACACCAACGCCGGCAAAAGCACGCTATTCAACACGCTCACCGGGGCGCAGGTACTTTCGTCGTCGCGCATGTTCGCTACACTCGACCCCAAATTGCGAGCCATTGAGCTGCCCAGCCGCCGCAAGGTTCTGCTGTCTGACACGGTCGGCTTTATCCGCAACCTGCCGCACACGCTGGTCACCAGCTTCCGCGCCACGCTTGAAGAGGTAGGCCAGGCCGAGGTGCTGTTGCATATACGCGACGCTTCTTCGACGTATGGAGAAGAACAGAAGATGCAGGTCGAAAGAGTGCTTGGCGAACTCGAGGTGCTGTCGAAGCCGCGCATCGAGGTGCTGAACAAGATCGATCTGCTTGGCGAAGCGGAGCGTCAGGCGCTTGCCGGTCGCGGCGTCACCCATGGAGAAGTAGCAGTGTCCGCGCTCACCGGCGAAGGCTCCGATGCCCTGATCCGCGCCATCGACGAAGCTCTCAAATCCGATCCCATCGTCGAAGCCGAACTGCGTGTGCCGCAACACGAGGGCGCCGCGCTGGCTGCCATCGACGCGGGGATGATAGTGCATTTGCGCGAATACGAGGGCAATGTTGTCAAGCTTTCAGTCAGCGGGCCGGCATCGCTCATCGGACGTATGAGACGGTTTCGCACGCGCGGCGAATGAGGGCCGCAGCGTCTACTCCTTATGGGATCGCGGACTTCACCTTGCCCTCATTCATCGTGCTTTCTTCTATCCACAGGTATTCTGTTAAGTTCCATCTGCCGGGGCGCGACATGACGAGCCCATCGTGAGGCCACGAAGAGCCCCACAGGAGAAACTGATGAATTCGGCCGAAGACCCCGCGGTTCCCGCCATCACGAAACTCTCCTCGCGCGAGGTCTACCGCAACCACTGGATGCGGGTACGCGAAGACGAGATCCTGCGCTCCAACGGCGCTCATGGCATCTACGGGCTGGTTGAAAAAGATGACTCGGCCATCATTATTCCCATCGACAACGGCCGCATCTGGCTGGTGGAGCAGTTCCGCTACACCATCGGCGAGCGCGCACTGGAACTGCCCCAGGGCGGCTGGGAGATGGAGATCGATAGCCCCGAAGAGCTGGCCCGCGGCGAGTTGCGCGAAGAAATCGGCCTCGATGCCGCCGAGATGACCTGCCTGGGCATGATCTGGATCGCCTACGGCTTCACCCGGCAGAAACAGTATGTCTACCTCGCTGCCGGCCTCACCCCCGCCGAGGGCGATCGCGACGCCGAAGAACACGATCTGATTCCTCGCTCTTTCATGATTGAGGAGTTCGAGCAGATGATGCTCGACGGCACCATTCGCGATGGCTGCACACTGTCGGCCTGGGGCCTCTACCTGATGTGGAAGGCGCGCCAGCAGCGATAGCTCACATGTCAGAAAAAACATCTGCGCACAGCCGTGCTCGCCCCGGTCTCGGAATCAAGACCTGGGGCGCTTGGCTGCACATTCGCACGGAATGGGCGGGCGATTACTTTTCAGCTACTTCAGTGCCGGCCCGGCCTGGGGCATGTTGACCAGGTACCCCGTGATCACCACATTGAATGACATAAAACTCGGGGTAAAGCCTGCAAACGCCGGTGAAACGGACAACGTGTCGGCATAGACCGTTGTCTCAAAGTCCCCATAGTACTGCCCGGGAACCTGGGGATCCTCCAGGGGGGCAAAGTAGCGCAGGACCTGCGGTTGACTACCAATCGTTAAAGCGAGGATGCAAATCGGCTGGACGTCAGCGCCAGTCGTTTGCGCGGCTCCCGACAAACTCACGTTCTGGATAACCAGCCGTTTCCCTGTCGGGATGCTGACGGGGGTGAAATTAAAGTTGTTAATGTTGATTGGCACAGTGACTTCAAAGGCATTGGTGTAAATGTCGGAGTCGGTTTGTGCCAGCAGGTTCGCGGGTTGAACTGCCGCGAAAATACCGAGTAGAGTAATGGCTCCGGTGAGAACGATTCGATTAATCTTCATGCGAACCTCCGAAATTAGGGTGGGGGGCGTGCCAATTCGCTTCAAGCGCTAAGGGGAATAAGACTCCGGCTCAGGAATCGACAAGCTCATGGCTCTCAGGATTATCACAGGGCGATTGAACCTTATGACATAAAAATAAATGCAAAAACGTGAAATCCGTGCCGGTTGACTCGGCCCCTGAGAGGCCCGGTGATCCCGGTCTAGCCGCGGGGCAAATCCCATCTGAGCTCGCAGAATAAGCCGCTAGATAACGATCTTGTAAATATTCCCTCGATTATCCTGGGCCACGCCGTGAATCTCAGTCAACTGGCCGGGAACATCGCGGCGATACATCTCCACATCCAGCGTGGTCCCCTTTGACCCGGTAAGCGCACTGCGCACGTGCAGCCGGGCGCCCAGCACATTGGCCGTATAATAGCCGCCGCCATAGACCGCATCCCACACCTTCGGCCAGTTCACGCTCGATTGATCACCGGAATCGGTTGGCTTGCGGCTCACCATGCCCCATGCGCCACTGCACACTTCGCCGTTGCCCAGCGTAACGGTGATGTTGCCTGAGTTGAAGGCGCCGGTCATTTTAGCGGAGTAAATGGGAGGAGCGGTCTGGGCTGCCAGCGGACCCTGCACAGGATAAAGCCGGCCGATACGGTAGCAGCCTGTAAGAAGTGAAACAGCGCAAACAAGCAGTACAGCGCGTGTCTTCATAAAAGAGGCTCCCCTTGCCTCAATACCTTTTTGGACGCAGGGCCGGTCGCGAAAGTTATATCGCTCGAAGTTAGAACGAAAGGCCCCGCCTATGGCCGCTCTTCCACCGGGATCCACGGCGAAGGATACGCCGGCCCGATGTACTCGGCGCGCGGGCGGATCAGCCGGTTATCGTCGAGCTGTTCGATTACATGCGCGGCCCAGCCCGCGATGCGGCTTACCGCAAAGATCGGTGTGTACAGGTCGATGTCGATGCCCAGCGTTGCGTAGGTTGAGGCGGAGTAGAAATCCACGTTGGCGTTCAGCCGCTTGTCCTGGTTGATATAGAGCTCGATGGCGCGCGACATTTCGTACCATTTCGGCTGGCCGGAATCTTTGCCCAGTTGCTCGCTCATCTTGCGCAAGTGAGTGGCGCGCGGGTCTTCGGTCTTGTATACGCGATGCCCGAAGCCGGAGATTTTCTGCTTGGCAGCCAGCATGTTCTTCACGTAGTCCACCGGATCGGCGCCTTCCTTGTCGATCTTCAGCAGCAGGCGCATCACGCCTTCGTTGGCGCCACCGTGCAGCGGGCCCTTCAGCGCGCCGATGGCGCCCGTAATGGCTGAGTGAATGTCAGAGAGGGTGGCGGCGATGACGCGCGCGGCGAAAGTTGAGGCGTTCAGTTTGTGGTCGGCGTGAAGTACGAGCGCGACATCGAGGGTTTTGGTCGCGGTCTCTGAAGGCTTTTCCCCGTTCAGCATCCAAAGAAAATTGCCGGCGTGAGTGAGCGAGCGGTCAGGGGGAACAATTTCCTTGCCCTTGCGAATTCGATCGTATATCGCAACGATCATGGCAATCTGCGCGGTCAGGTTATACGCCTTGCGCACATTGGCATCGTGCGAGTTGTCCTTTTCGTCGGCATCATAAAAACTCAACGCCGACACTGAAGTTCGCAGCACCTCCATCGGCGTGGCCGAGGTGGGAAAACTGCGCAGCATGTCGATTACCCGCTGGTCGAGCACGCGTGCCAGGGCCAGTTGCGCGCTGAATTCGCGCAGCGCCAGTTCGTTGGGAAGGAATCCATTCCACAGCAGAAAAGTGGTTTCCTCGAAGGTCGAGTGCTCGGCCAGTTCGTGAATGTCGATGCCCCGGTAAGAAAGTACTCCCGCCTCTCCGTCAATCCAGCAGATTCCGGAGTTGGCTGCGACAATCCCTTCCAGGCCCCTTCCAGCTACAACGGTCGACATAACCCTCGGTTCTCCCTTTTCTTGCAATATGCATTCTGGCCAGTTACAGTTGGCCGGCGATCGCAAACTGTGATCGGCGACCCTTAAATCGACAGCTCAACTTCCACGCCGTCTCATCCGCGTCAGCCCATTGGATTCAGGTCCGCTGGATTCCAAAGAGTTGAGAGGTAACCGGCTCGCCTGGTTGCGAATCTCTTTAGAAACCAGGTAGCCTGGCAAGCCTCAAATCTGGCTTCACAACTCTGGAAACGGCGTAAGATCTGGCCTGGAACAAAAAATCACAGTAATGATGTTTATAACTGAGCGGTTCGCTGCTTGTCACGGAAGGAGGGCTGCATCCGTTTTTCCCGGCTTGCGCCCGTCGTTCCCTTACACACCCAAGGGTGTGGTCCGGTATTCTGTTTCTTCCCCGGCGAGGCACTCGATGCTGGTTCCGGAATCATTGCCCATTTCGGGTTCGGTTCCAGCCTCCCAGTATTTCGGGCCGCGTCCTGCTTGCGGGGAGAGTTGATATAAAGAACGGCGTCTAATCAGCAGGTTGACGCATACATCCCGGCACCGGCCCGCTTTACGCGCCGCGAGGGAATGAAAGGCATTCAATGAGCGAAATCGAAAATCCTCCCCGGACTTACTCGGGTGCGTTCCTGGCTGTTCTGGCCGCCTCGCTTTTGGCAGCACTCGGCGGCCTCATCTGGTGCTACGTCCTGGGTGGCCGTCTGACGACCCAGCAGCAGGAACTGACAGATGCCAAGCAGGAAAACGTAAAGCTGGCCGCTGAGCTTCGCGAAACCGATGCCCGTCTGCGCGTGGCCACTGACGAACTGGGCAAGTCACTCGGCCTCACGCAAAAGCAGCTCGACGAGCGCGCCTCTGCCATCATGCAACGTGAGCAGGCCGACAGCCAGCGCCTGCAGGCCGCCCAGCAGCAGACCTCCCAGCAGGTCAGCGCCGTGGCCAGCGACGTTTCAAGCGTCAAGACTGACGTGGGCGGCGTAAAAACCGATCTCACCCACACGCAGAGCGATCTGGCCACTGCGGTCAATCAGCTACAGTCCATCCGTGGAGATCTGAGTAACACGAACAGTGTTATCGCCCGCAATCACGACGAACTGGTAACGCTCGAGCACAAGGGCGACCGCAATTTCTACGAATTCAGCCTGACAAAAGGACAAAAGAAGCCGGTAGGCACGGTGAGCCTCGAACTCAAGAAAGTCGACACCAAGAAGAACACCTATACCCTGGTGGTCTACTCCGACGACAAGGCCGTGCAGAAGAAGGATCGTGGTCTTGACGAGCCGCTGCAGTTCTATAGCGGCAAAGACCCGATGCTGTTTGAGGTGGTGGTAAACGCCATCAATTCAAAGAACCAGATCACCGGCTATCTGTCCACGCCAAAGACCGCGCCGGTTCCGCCTACCGCTCCGCCTAACGGTCAATAACCGGCACTTTGGGAGTGAGCTTAAGCGATGGCTGGTACCTGAAGCTGAAGGTCAGGTCCAGCCCCTTGCGCGCGTCGAAATCCTGTTTTGTCATCTTGAAAGCAGAAACGATCGTACCCTCGACCGTCTGCCCAGGCTGGATCACAGTGTCGAGCGGCGAGAGCACCGGCCCGTGTGGAACCCCAGTGTCTGGGTACGCCACAAAAAACCGTTCGTAATCACCCTTGTTGGCGGCGTAATTCATCGTGATGTTGCCGTCTTGCCCGGTGAAATTGGTCAGCGCATTGATCAGGAACAACGGAACGTCGCTCTGGTTGTGCAGCCTCACCTGGCTGAAAACCCAGACCTGGTCAAAGCTCTCTTTCGCCATCGGCGCCCCATTCGCGTCGAAGCCCGAAGTGTCGGTGTGAATTGGGTGGGCCCAGATATTCAGAACCTCGCCTGTGGCCTTGGGCGGCTTTTCGCCGGAGTAAACATAGACGAAGGCTGCAATCGACAGCGCGATGGTTGAGATGATTATCGCTTTTCCCAGGTTGCTGGTGCCCTTGGTCAGCTCTTCACCCTTCGCGGCATCGTCCAGTTCGGTCACATCCTGCTGCAATAAACTCATGGCGCCAGCCCTTCCTCATCCGGTCCCTGGTTTCGCACTTTCGATCCGCCCCGGAAACCGTGCCTCAATCCGATCCTTAATGCAATCCGATCCCTGATGCGCCCTATCTTATCGCCAACCGCACTTCACGCACCATCAATTGTTTTGCACACCTGTGACTCCGGTCTGCATCTGGTAATTACTGCCGCTTTCGCAATCCGGACATGAAATTGCCCGCATCCCGCGTGTTCAGCACGTCCGCAGCGGTAAGCCACGCCCTCCGCAACTGCTTGACTCCGTAATCCATCTTTCCCAGGTTGCGCGCGTCATGCGAGTCAGACGACATCACGATCGTGCATCCCATTTCCTTTGCCAGGCGCAGGTCGCGGTCGTTAAGGTCCAGGCGCTCGGGAGCGGCGTTGTGCTCCATCGCCACACCCAGCTCTGCCGCGCGCTTGAGCACCGCGGCAATGTCGATGGCAAACGGTTCGCGCCGCAGCAGCAGCCTGCCCGTAGGATGGCCCAGAATCCTTACGTATGGATTCTCGATCGCCCTTATCACCCGCTCCGTCATCTCCTCCCGGCTCTGCTCAAAGCGCGTGTGCACGCTGGCGATCACGATGTCCATCTGCGCCAGCACCTCGTCGGGAAGGTCCAGCGCCCCGTCGGCCAGGATGTCGACCTCGATGCCCGTAAAGATGCGGATGCGCCCCTCCATCTCCCGATCCACTTCCTGAATCCTCTGGATTTGCTCGAGTGCCCGCTTTTCATCAAGCCCATTGGTCATCGCCAGGTTCTTGCTATGGTCGGTGATGGCGATGTACTCGTATCCAGCCGCAATCGCCGCTTCGGCCATCTCGCGTATCGAGTTCCTTCCATCGCTGGCCGTTGTGTGCATGTGCACGTCACCGCGGATTTCTGATTTCTCAACCACCCTCGGCAGTTCGTGCCGTGCCGCAATCTCCACCTCGCCCAGGTTCTCGCGCATCTCCGACGGCATCCAGTCCATGCCCAGGGCGGCGTAAATCTCCTCCTCGGTCGCCGCTGCCACCGGCGCGCCATCGTCAAGCCGCGCCAATGCCCATTCGCTCAACGTATAGCCCATCTTCAGCGCCCGCTGCCGCAGCGTCACGTTGTGCCCTTTCGACCCCGTGAAATACTGCAACGCCGCGCCGTAGCTGGCCGTCGGCAGCAGCCGCACGTCCACCTGCAATCCCTGCTCCAGGTTGAAGCTCACCTTGTTTTCGCCTTTGGCGATCATGCTGTGGATGCCAGGATAGGCCGCCACATACTCCACCGCAGCCGCGGTCTGTTCAGCGGAGCACCCAGGACCGGTGACCAGCAGATCGAGATCGCCAGCCGTTTCGCGCCCGCGCCGCAGCGAGCCGGCCGGCGTTACCCGATCGAATCCGGAAAACTTCATCAGGTAAGCAGCGATCTTCTTCGCTTCTTCGTCGGCCACGTCAATGCGGAACCGGCCAACCGATCGGCGGTAGTCCTCGATCCCTTTGCGCAGCTTTTCAAGCTGCTTCACTCCCATGCGCGGCAAATCCGCAAGCCGCCCTGTTTCGATCGCCTCAGCAAGCTGGTCGACGGTTCCAATCTGCGCCGCATCCCAGAACAGCGCGATGGTCTTCGGGCCCATTCCCGGAAGCTTCAGCAGTTCCAGAATTCCGGCGCCGTACTTCTTCAATAGCTCATCGCGGAGTTGAAGGCTGCCGGTTTCGACAATCTGCTGGATGTTCGCCGCCATGCTCTTGCCGATGCCCGGAATTTCAAGCAGCCGCGCTGTCTCCTTCGCGGCAACCACCAGGTCCATCGTCGTCTGCTCCGCGGCCTCGGCGGCGCGCCGGTAGCTGCGGATCCTAAAGCTGTCGGCCCCGTCGATCTCCATCAAGTCGGCCGTCTCGCTCAGCAGCCGGGCAATCACTCGATTATCCACAATGCTGGCGAGGCTGGCCGCGCGGTCGGTCGCAATTGCTTCGGTCGGGTTTGGTGCGCTCACTGGGAAAGCCTCCAGCCGCAGTATCGATCATCCGTGGCCCGGATGCCAGCGTTCCGGCTGATAACATCCCCGCCGGCGTCGCACTAACGACACCCGTGAGCCCAGGCGCACGCCGTCGAAGCTTTCATGACTCAGTGACTTAGTTGTGTGATTATTTGCCCGCTTTCGGGCACAGGTTAGCGCAATACCGCCGGGAGGCAGTCGTACGTTAACCTCCGAACGTCAGTCGCAACCTAGGCTGCGCTATGGGCGCTGTCTCTGAAGCGAACCACGGCATCCGCCTGCGGTCCCTTCTGGCCCTCTACGATATCGAACTCGACTTCATCGCCTTCCTTCAGCGTCTTGTATCCGTCCAGTTGAATCGCGGAATAGTGAACGAATACATCTGGCCCGTCTTCGCGTCCGATGAATCCGTAGCCCTTGGCGTTGTTAAACCACTTCACTTTACCTTTGTACTGAGCCACAAATTCCTGCCTTCCTGTGGGGATCTTTCGGGGATCGTTGTGGAGCGAGGGGGAGTTCCGCACCAATTTCCGATGATAGCTATGACGCCAAAATGTGGAGAAAGGTTGATTGCCTGTCACAAAACAAATCCCACAAAGTGAGACCCATGCATATAAGATTCCTATTTTTCAATCATATACACGGTAACCAACTTAAGTTTTTTGCGGTAACTTTTTTGGGAACGGAGTTTTCCCGCGTTCCGCCCGCGATCCTATTTCTTGCCCTTCTTCCGCTTGAGGCGGTCATAAAGCAACACGCTGCATAGCGTTTTGCCGTCGAGAATCGCTCCCTTTTCAATCATTTCAATCACTTCTGAAAGCTTCGCAAGCCTGAGCTCGATCTTCTCGTCCTCTTCCGGCGCAGCATCGCCCGCCTCAAGCCCTTCGGCCAGAAAAACCTTCATCGACTCGCCCAGAAAACCCGGGCTGGCGTAGTACTCCACCAGCGGTTTCCATTTCCTGGCCCGGTAGCCGGTCTCTTCGGCCAACTCCCGCTTGGCACCTTCCAGCGCATCCTCGCCGGGCTCCAGTTTCCCCGCCGGAAGTTCCCACAGGAACTGGTTGGCCGCGTGACGATACTGGCGCTCCATCACCACCCACGGATTCTTCTTGTTCTTCGAGCTGTCGATGGCCAGAATCACCACGCTGCCGTTATGGCGGATGACGTCGCGTTCGTTATTCACCCCGCCCGGCTCAATAATCTTGTCGTGCAGCACGCGGAAGAGCGGTCCGGTGTACACCACTTCAGAACTAATTACCGTGGCCCGCTCCGCAATCACGGGCGTTGCGTTCTTCTTGGTCTTCTTCTTTGGCTTGACCTTGGCCGCCTTTGACTTTTCTTTCTTCGCCATCGTTCCCTCGCAATTTTCCGGCGCATTTGCGCCCAACGCAAAGATGAGTATACGAAAAGGCGCTGCCCCTCCATTCTCTTGCCCCGGGAACTGAATCAAACCGGCTCCGCATGGCATCCTAAACAGAGCGTTAAACCGATCCACCTTTCGGACCATCTTTCCCGAGGGCAGGCCACAAGACAAGTGAGCACCGCAGACTGTTTTCCCGTGACCGTGACGCCCGGCATCAGCCGGCTGTATGCGGATTTTTGCGCCTCCGCGGTCCCGGCGTTCCTCCCGTTGGACGAAAACTGGTTCGCGCACCAGCCGCCCACTCCCGAGCACAGGCCCGAACTGGTTTCGCTGCTCGCAGCGCAGAACCCGTCGCCCTTCGCCGCTACCGCGCTTGAAGCCCTCAAAAACGGCGCAGGCACCGTCCTCACCGGCCAGCAGATCACGCTATTCGGCGGACCGCTCTTTACTCCCTTCAAAGCAGCCACTGCCCTGGCCCGCGCCCGCACTGCCACCGCCGCCGGTCAACCTCACGCCGCCATATTCTGGCTGGCCACCGAGGATCATGATTTTGCCGAGATCAATCACGTCACCTTCCCGGCGCGCCGCTCGCTTGAGAAGCTGGTTTATTCCTCGTCTCCGTCAACAGCGGTTCCCGTTGGGAAAGTGGTCATCGACGACTCCATTACCCCGCTCATCGATCGCGCCTGGGAACTGATTGGCTTCTCCGACGCCATGGAAGCCCTGGCCGCCGCCTACAAACCGGGCCGCACCTTCACCCAGGCCTTCGCCGATTTCTACGCGAAGATCTTTGCCGCGCAGGGACTGCTGATCGTCGACGCCTCGGGCCGCGAGTTCCATCGTCTTGGCGCACGGGTGCTGCGCGCCGGCATTGAATTGGCAGACGAGCTGCATGCTGCGCTCCTCGAACGCAACATCGCCCTTGAGGCCGCGGGCTATCACGCCCAGGTGAATGTGGCGCCCGACTCCAGCCTGCTTTTTCTCATTGACGAAGAAAGCGGCGCACGTTTGTCGCTCAAGCGCCAGCCAGCCACGGCTGCCGAGCCCGACGGCTTATGGCAGGCCGGCCGTCAGAAATATTCGACCCATGAGCTAGTGCAAATCCTCGACACGGCGCCCGAGCGCATCTCGCCCTCGGCACTGTTGCGGCCCGTGTTCCAGGACTTCATCTTCGGCAGCTCCGCCCAGGTTGGAGGACCCGCCGAAATTGCTTACCTGGCCCAGTCGGCGGTTCTGTTTGACCGCATCCTCGGCCGCCAGACGCCACCGCTTGCTCGCTTCTCAGCAACGTTAATCGAACCCGCGATTGGAGAATTGCTGCGGCGCCACGAGCTCAGCGTCGACAAGCTCTTCCACGAGGATGCCGGTTCGCTGGCTAAGCGGCTGGCGGCGCGCGCCATGCCCATTGAAACCAAAAAGAAACTTGCATCGGCCGGCAACACGCTCGACGCCGAACTCACGCCGCTGATTGACTGGATGCGCGCGCAGGACGAGGGCTTGGGCCGCTCCGCCGAAACCGCCGCCAGCAAGATGCGCTACCAGATGAATCGCCTGCGCAACCTGGCCGCCAACTTCGAGCTGCAGCGCGAAGGTTCCTTGGTGCGCCACGCCGCATCCATCATTCAGGCAATTGCGCCGGAAGGCTCGATTCAGGAGCGCGTCCACGGCGCGGCGTTTTATTTTGGCCGCTACGGCCTCGATCTGGCCGAGACGCTCGTCAATCACGCGGAGAATCCCTGTCCAGGCCATCGTGCGGTTTGGCTATAACGCATCGGTGATCGGTGAACAGCGGCGCCAGGCCAGGGCTCAAATGTCGACGAGCCGTATCTGTCACTCCAAAAAACTTCGAATCTTCTCTCAATTTACTTGTTTTGGACCCTTAACTGCGATATATGTGGGGGCATGAATCCTTCCAGCGACTTCCAAAAACTCCGCAAACGTGCGCTCGTGTCCGGCGCTTTCGCGGCCGCTCTTTCAACCGTAGCCGCGTCAACAATCGCCAGCGGCCACCAACTCTACGGTCTGGTCATCATTGCCGCACAAGGACTACTGATCGTACTCGCGGTTCTAAACCTCTTTTTGATGAAAGGCGCTGGCAAAGCCACCTAGAACCCCTTCTTCGCCTCTCCGCTGCACCGCCGTCCCCGCGCCGCCGTATAATCCTCGCGAACCATGCGAGGGCGTTCATGAAGCCTTTACTTCCGATATTCCTCTCCGCACTCATCGTCGCCGCACCCGCATTCGCCCAAACCGCTTCCTGCGCGTTGCCCGGCACTAACAACGACTTCCTAGGCATTCAGACAGTTCGCCTATGGCCCGGGCCCGCTCCGCAGGCCACTGGAACAACCTGCTTCGACATCCCCGCCATCACCATCTTCGCCCCGCGCCAGGGCGCCGCGAATGGCTCGGCCATCGTCATCTTTCCCGGTGGCGGCTACGGCATGCTGGCCGCCGATCTTGAGGGCCGCGAAGTGGCTGACTGGTTCACCGCCCGCGGTTTCACCGCTTTCATCGTCAGCTACCGGCTCACCTCTCACGGATACGTAATGCCGGTTCCGCTGCTCGACGCGCGTCGCGCCATCCAGACCGCCCGCGCCCGCGCCGCCGACTATCACATCTCGCCCAATCGGATCGTGATCATCGGCTTCTCTGCCGGAGGCCACCTTGCGGCGCTCGCGTCTACTGAACCGGTGTCCGGCGATCCTGAAGCCGAAGACGCCGTCGCACGATTCTCCAGCCGGCCGGATTATGTCGTTCTAGGCTACCCGTGGCTCGGTGCCATCGGGCCAGACATGACGCATCTGAATTACTGCAAACAATACAAACTAATGGACCAGTGCGCTCAACTGACGCAGGACTATTCGCCCGAACTGCACGTGACCAAAGACACGCCGCCGACCTTCATTTACCACACCTTTGACGACCAGACTGTGCCGGTAGAGCAGTCGCTGCGCTACTACGACGCGCTGGTGAAAGCGGGCGTCGATTCGGAGCTGCATGTGTTTGCCCATGGCGAGCACGGCTCAGGCCTAGGCAAAGGCGACCCGTCCCTCGGCCAGTGGCCAGTCCTGCTCGAAAACTGGCTGCGGGCAAAGGGCCTGCTGACGCCGGAAGGCTCAAAGCCGTAAAGGCAGCTCCTAGCAGCTAGCTTCTAGCTTTTAGCTTTTAGCTTTTAGCTTTTAGCTTTTTCAGGGAATAGCAGGCATTGGGGACCGAGCGGGGCTCCGGGTCCGGCTGGGTTGTGGCCGATTGACACGCGAAGAACTAGAAGCTAGAGGCTAGAAGCCAGAGGCTAGGAGCTAGAAGCCAGAGGCTAGGAGCTAGAGGCTAAAAACTAAGAAGCGGGCGTCCGGCTCGGGAGTGGAAGGTCTTCCGTGAGCCGGCTGCCCGCTGGACCCTGGACCGGGTCTAGGTGGTATGTTCAGTTTAGGCCCGTTTTGGGCAAAAGCAAGCCCTTTTTCACTTAATTTTCCCGGTCCGTGACAGCAGTCACAGTTCGCGGTACGAACGCCCTTCTCCGCGTTGACTTAGGGGTTTCACGCCTGATACAAAAAAGTGTTCACCTGTTAATTTTTCTTCACTTGAAAGCCGGAGCGAAACCCCCAAAAAACAATGCACGAAATACTTATACAAGTCGGGGCTCTTCTGGTCGGAGCCATACCCACGGCTGCGCTTTTTATCGTGCTGGTGGTGGCTTATCAGATTCTGATCCAGGGGCCGCTGACTCAAACCCTCGAAAAGCGCCACGCACTCACCGAGGGCGCCATTGAAGACGCCCGCAAGGCTATTGAGCTGGCCGAGACGCGCACCGCCGACTATGCCGAGAAGCTGCGTCTTGCGCGCGCCGATGTTTACAAGATCCGCGAGCAGCGCATCCGCCAGTGGAATGTCGAGCGTGAAACCGCCCTTGAGACCGCCCGCCAGGCAGCCTCAGGCCGCGTGGGCGCCGCCCGCTCTGACATTGACGCTGAAGCCGCCACCGCCCGTACCGCCATTGAGGCTTCGGCCGCCGATCTTGCCAGTCAAGCCGTTCGCGCCGTTCTGCCCGCCGTCGCCGGAGGCTCCAGGTGACAAATTTCACTAGGCTGCCCCGCCGCTGTTCGACGCTTTTGCCGTTGTTCCTTTTCGCCGCTGTGGCGGTGATGCTTCTGGCGGTCCCGCATCGCCTGCATGCGCAGGATTCCGCGCCCGCGGCTTCGTCTTCGGCCGACCAGGGCGGTCAAAACGCTGTGAACGAAGAAAAAAAGGAACTCGAATCGTTCACCCACGCACCTATGGTCGCCAAAATCGGCCACCTGTTTGGTCTCAGTGTGGATACGACGGCGAATATTTTTCTGCTGCTTAACTTCGCCATCATCTTCTTCGCCATTGTGATTCCGCTGGCAAAGATCCTGCCCCGCGTGCTGCACGGACGTAAGGAAACCTTGAGCCAGAACCTGCGTAGCGCCCGCGAAGCCACTGAAGACGCCAAGTCGCGTCTCAGCGCTGTCGAAGCCAAGCTGGCCGGCCTCGACGCGGAGATCGCCAGGTTCCGCGCCCAGGTTGAGCAGGACAGCCTCGAGGACGAAAAACGCATCAAGGCCTCACTGGCTGACGAAAGCGCTCGCATTGTGGCCGCGGCCGAACAGGAGATTGCTGCCGCCGCCGCGCAGGCCCGCCGCGGACTGCGCTCCTTTGCTGCCGATCTGGCCATTGCCCACGCCGAGAAGCAGTTGGTTCTTACTCCTGAAACCGATCGAGCTCTGATCGGCGAATTCATCAGCCAGGTGTCAACGAGCGGCCCCGGCAAAGGAGAAAAGAACTAGATGCCCGCCTTTGTTCCCCGCTACGCTACGGCCTTTCTTCAAGTGGTGACAGCCGCGAAACTCGACACGGACGCCATCGACCATCAGTTCAATGATTTTCTGGCCACCTGGGATGGCAGCGCGGAGCTGCGAACATTCTTTGCGAATCCAGCGATTCCGGCCGTGCAGAAGGTTGAGATTCTCGACAAGCTGAATGCGAAACTGAAGCTCCGCAAAGAGCTGCGCAACCTGATTGCAGTGCTTATCAACAACGACCGCATCGGGCATGTGGCCGAGGTCGCGGTATCGTATCGGCAGTTGCTGCAGGAGCAGCAAGGCATAAAGACGGCAGAGATTTTAACCGCGCGCGAACTCAGCGCCGATGAGCGCGCCGAACTGGTGACCGAGGTTTCCAAGCTCGCCGGCGCAAAAATCGATGCAAGTTTCAAGCTCGATCCCAAAATGATTGGCGGCGCGGTGGTTCGCATCGGTTCAACGGTCTACGACGGCAGCGTCCGTGGGCGGCTGGAGCGTTTGAAGGAAACATTGGTCAGCGGCTAGCTCCTGGCTTCTAGCTACTAGCTTATCCGCGCCAAACGACTATTTTGTGTTGCAGTAAACGGATTGAGCTAGAAGCTAGAGGCTAGAGGCTAGAAGCTAGCGAAGTCGACTGACAAGGAATTCAAGAATGGCTCAAATCAAGGCAGACGAAATTACCGAGCTCCTGCGGGAGCAGATTGCTAATTACGATTCGAAGGTGCAGGTCGACGAAGTCGGCACCATTACCTCGCTCGGCGACGGCATCGCACGCCTCCACGGCCTCGACAAAGTCATGGCCGGCGAGTTGCTCAGCTTCCCTCATGGCATCGCGGGACTCGCTCTTTCTCTTGAAGAAGACCAGGTGGGTTGCGTTATTCTCGGCGACTACACTGAGCTCAAGGAAGGCCAGGAGGTAAAGCGCACCGGCAAGATTCTTTCGGTTCCGGTGGGCCCGGGCCTCATTGGCCGCGTGGTAGACGCGTTGGGCAACCCGATTGACGACAAGGGCCCCATCGCTGCAGCCGAGACCCTTCCCGTTGAACGCCTGGCGCCCGGTATCATCGACCGCCAGCCGGTGCGCGAGCCCATGGCCACCGGTCTCAAAGCCATCGACGCCATGATCCCTATCGGCCGCGGCCAGCGCGAGCTGATCATCGGCGACCGCCAGACCGGCAAAACCGCCGTTCTGCTCGACACCATCATCAACAACGCCAAGAACGATCTCATTTGCATTTACTGCGCCATCGGACAGAAGCGCTCGTCCATCGCCCAGGTGGTGCAGACGCTCACTGAAGCCGGCGCCATGGGCCACACCATCATCGTGGCCGCCTCGGCCTCGGAACCCGCCCCAATGCTTTATCTCGCCCCTTACTCTGCCACCGCCATGGGCGAGTACTTCCGCGATAACGGCAAGCACGCGCTGGTGATGTACGACGATCTTTCAAAACATGCCATGGCCTACCGCGAAATCTCGCTGCTGCTGCGCCGTCCGCCCGGCCGCGAAGCATATCCCGGCGACGTCTTCTATCTCCACTCGCGCCTGCTTGAGCGCTCGTCGAAGATGAGCAACAAGCGCGGCGGCGGCTCGCTGACTGCATTGCCGGTGATTGAGACCCAGGCCGGCGACGTCTCGGCATACATTCCCACCAACGTTATTTCCATCACCGATGGTCAAATCTTCCTTGAGACCGATCTGTTCAACTCGGGCGTTCGCCCGGCCGTGAACGTGGGACTTTCGGTATCGCGCGTGGGATTCTCGGCGGCCATCAAGGCTGTCAAGCAGGTTGGTTCAACGCTCAAGCTCGACCTGGCGCAGTACCGCGAGCTGGCGGCCTTTGCACAATTCGGCTCCGACCTCGACCCGCTCACGCAGAAGCAGCTCAACCGCGGACAGCGCCTCACCGAGTTGCTCAAGCAGCCCCAGTTCCATCCGCTCACCTGGCAGCAGCAGGCCATTATTCTATTCGCCGGCACGCAAGGCTATCTCGACGATTTTCAGATCTCTGACATTCGCGCCTTTGAAGACGGCCTCTACAAGTACTTTGAGTCTGCGCAGACGGCGCTGATCGAAGACCTGACCAGCAAGAAGCAACTGGACGACGACATCCGCGGCCGCCTGCACGCGGCAATGAAAGAGTACTCGGCAAACTTCAAGGCGGAATTGGAAGCAGCTACGGCTGCGAAGTAAAGCAGCTCTTAGCCTCTAGCCTCTAGCTTCTAGCTAAAGACCGGAGGCTTAATGCTGATACAGAATTTGAAGATTGAACAGGAAAAGCTAGAAGCTAGGAGCTAGCAGCTAACAACAATGGCAAACGTACTCGATCTCCGGCGTCGCATCCGCAGCGTGAAAAACACGCGGCAGATCACCAAGGCCATGAAGATGGTTTCGGCGGCCAAGCTGCGCCGCGCCCAGGAGCGCGCGCTCTCCGCCCGCCCCTACGCCAAAATGATTGTCAGCGTGCTTGAGTCGCTCACCCGCCGCGTGAACATCTTCGACGAGAGCACCGGCGGCCTGGCTTCGCCGCTCTTTGTCACCCGGCCTGAAAAGCGCGTGCTGATCGTCGTGGTCAGCGGCGACAAGGGATTCGCGGGCGCATTCAACGCCAACATTCTCAAGACCGCTTATCAGTTCATCGCCGGCAACCCTGACAAGGAAATCGACGTGGAGGCGGTCGGCCGCAAGGCTCGCGACATGATGCGCCGCCGCTATCCTGTTGCCGAATACACCGAACAGACTGACGACCGCGGGGTTGTCCACCAGGTTCGCAACGCGCGCGAGGGAGCAGTCGAAGTAACCGGCGATCACGTAGGCATGCTCATCAAGCTCGAAACCCAGCGCGTGATGGACCTGGCCCGCAACATCATCGATCGATACGTGCACGAAGAAATTGACGCTGCCTACATCGTTTACAACGAGTTCAAATCGGTCATCCAGCAGCGGCTGGTGGTTGAAAAACTTCTGCCGCTCATCAAGATCGGCGCGCCGCAGATTGCCAGCGCCGAAGAACCAACGGCAGAGGAGAAAGAGCGCGCTGCCGAAGCGGCACTCTCGGCGGGCATCGAGATTGAGCAGGTAGATGAGCACGAAGCTGAAGAAGAAGCCAAGAAATTCGGCACCGCCAATGTTGACTACATTTACGAGCAGCCGCCCGAGGAACTCTTCGCCGCGCTGCTTCCGCAATACATTTTCGCCATGCTTTACCACGCCATGACGGAATCGGTGGCCGCAGAGCACGCGGCCCGCATGACGGCAATGGATTCGGCAACCAACAACGCCTCCGACATGATTGACTCGCTCACGCTGCACATGAACCGCGTGCGCCAGGCAGCCATCACCAAGGAGATTATTGAGATCGTGAGCGGCGCCGCGGCGCTGTAAAAGCAGCTTCTAGCTGCTAGCTTCTAGCCTCTAGCTTTTCGTGCCAGATCGCAAACTGGGAGAGATAGCGGAGTTGGGGTTGAGAAGGAAAAGCTAGAAGCTAGCAGCTAGAAGCTAGGAGCTGTAAGAACAATGGCAGAAAACATCGGCAAAGTAATTCAGGTCTCCGGCCCGGCCGTAGACGTTCAGTTTGAAGAAGCAACCATGCCGCCTATCTATCAGGCGCTGCGCGTCACCTCAGACGGCTTCACCGTCCCCACGCCCATCAACGTGATCCTCGAAGTGCAGCAGCACCTGGGCGAGGGCCGTGTGCGCACGGTTGCCATGGAAGCCACCGACGGCATGGTCCGCGGCATGAAGGCCACCGACCTGGGCGGCCCCATCCGCATGCCCGTGGGCAAGGAGACGCTGGGCCGCGTGCTCAACGTGATCGGCGAGCCGGTCGACGAGCTCGGCCCCATCGGCGCAACGCAGTTCATGCCCATTCACCGCCCCGCCCCGCTCTTCGACGAACAGTCCACGACCGAGGAGATGTTTGAGACCGGCATCAAGGTCATCGATCTCATCCAGCCCTTCCTCAAGGGCGGCAAGATCGGCCTCTTCGGCGGCGCCGGCGTGGGCAAGACCGTCGTCATCATGGAGCTCATCAACAACGTGGCCAAGAATCACGGCGGCTACTCGGTGTTCGGCGGCGTGGGCGAACGCACCCGTGAAGGCAACGACCTGTGGCTTGAAATGTCCGAATCCGGCGTCATCAAGCCCGGCGATTTCGCCAACTCGAAGTGCGCGCTGGTCTATGGGCAGATGACTGAGCCGCCCGGAGCGCGCCTGCGCGTAGCGCTGAGCGCACTCACAGTCGCCGAGTACTTCCGCGACGTTGAAGGCTCTGACACGCTGCTTTTCATCGACAACATTTTCCGTTTTACGCAGGCCGGCTCTGAAGTTTCAACGCTGCTGGGCCGCATGCCCTCGGCCGTGGGCTACCAGCCCAACCTGGCCACTGAAATGGGCGAGCTGCAGGAGCGCATCACCTCCACGAGCAAAGGCTCGGTCACATCGGTGCAGGCCGTTTACGTGCCCGCCGACGACTTGACCGATCCCGCGCCGGCAACCACTTTCGCCCACCTCGACGCCACCACCGTGTTGAGTCGTCCGCTCTCTGAGCTCGGCATCTACCCGGCCGTCGATCCCCTCGCCTCCACCTCGCGCATTCTTACCGCGCGCGTGGTTGGGCAGGATCACTACGATGTGGCGCAGGGCGTGAAGCGTATTCTGCAGCGCTACAAGGATCTGCAGGACATCATCGCCATTCTGGGCATCGACGAACTTTCTGAAGATGACAAGCTGACGGTTGCTCGCGCCCGCAAGGTGCAGAAGTTTCTGTCGCAGCCCTTCCACGTTGCCGAGCAGTTCACCGGCATCGCCGGCAAGTACGTTAAGATTGCCGACACGGTGCGCAGCTTCAAGGAAATCATCGAAGGCAAGTACGACGACATTCCAGAGCAGGCTTTTTACATGCAGGGCAGCATTGAAGATGTGCTCGCCAAGGCCGAGGAGTTGAAGGCGACAGCGTAACGGCAGCTATCAACCATTAGCTTTCAGCTATCAGTCGGGCACGAACCGCTGAAAGCTGAGAGCTGAAAGCTTGCCAGCAAGGAAACCATGGCTGAAGAATCGAATCAACTTCGCGTTCGCCTCGTCACTCCCGAGCGCATTCTCTTTGAGAGCAGTGCGACGGCCGTCGAGCTGCCTTCGAAGAGCGGCTACTTCGAAGTGCTGTACGGGCACGCGCCGCTCATGGCCGAGCTCGGCGCGGGCGACGTCCGCATCCACACCGGCGCAGGCATCGAATCGTCGGCTCCCGATTCCACCCGCTACAACGTAAGCTGGGGATTCGTCGAAGTGCTTCCCGATCGCGTCACCATTCTCGCTTCAGACGCGCTCAAGCCCGAAGAGATAGACACCTCGCGCGCCAACCAGCAGCTCGACCGCGGCAATAAACTGTGGAACGAAGCCGGCGAAAGCGAAGACGCCTACAACGAAGCGCTCCGCGTCATCTCAGAAGCCGAAGCCAAGCTGGCATCGGCGGCGGAAAAATAACTGGCAATCAGCAATTCCGAGGCATCACTCGACGCCCTGCCCGCAACGGCAGGGCGCTTTCGTTTTGCTGCACGCATCAACGCATCACTGGGTGCCCCAGAGGCCGACCTGAGCTCGTCGAAGGGTCTCGAGTTTGAGACCTGGGATAGCAAAAATGCCAGGATGTCGGTAGTGGCTCAGCTTGAAGGGTACGGGCTTCAGCCCGTACATAAACCGAGCAAAATGTCTGCGGGCTTTAGCTCCCGAGGGATTGTTTTTTCAAACTGACCCACTGCCAGGATGTCGGTTTCATCGCTCAGAACCCGACGGGGCGCCCGCATCGGGCTTTTCTTCCACCGGCATCGCCTCTCCCACAATCCTCGATGTCACGTGCGTCTTTTCAAAATCCCGATTCTCCGCGCCAAAGATAATTTCGCGATTGAAGAAGAACAACACATGGATCTTGAACTCGGTGGAGAACGTGACCGGGAACCAGATACCATCGGGCTGCGGCGCGTAGGCAACGGTGAAGCCGAGGCCGGGAAAGTTTATTCCAAGAAAGGTGCGCACCGCGAACGGGATCTTGCGCGACATGCCGGTCGTAACCACCACCGGCTCAAAAGCGGTGGTGTCGATGTAGGCGTCGCCACTCCAGCCGAAGTCGTCCTGCTTCTTCGGGCGGAAGGTAATGTGATAGACATCGTGGTCATTCAGTCGCTCCCGCCCAGCCATGCGAAAAACATAGTCCGCCTGGTCCTTCGAGGTGAGCGGAAACAGATGCGCGCTGATTCCGTCCTTTGACTTGTCGTGAATCAGGTTCCAGCGCATGTTCTCTACAACGTCGCGATCCATCGTCTCGTCGCTGTTGGGATCGAAGGTGGGGTCTTTTTCGTTCTTCTTCCCCTTGTCCGCGGATTTGTCGCCTTGATTGTCCTTGCCTTGGTCCTTCCCGGCGTCCTTGGGCTTGTCCTCGTCGCGGGGCAGCAGTTTTGTGATGGTGACGTACTTGTGATTTTTCAAATACCTGCCATCGACATTGAGCAGTTGTTCCTCAGAGCCATCAGTCGTCGGCGTGATCCGGTAGTCGGTGATCTCCTCGCACTCGACCGCTTTACCGTGACGCGAGACCATTTTGGAGTGCTGCACATAGACGTAGTGTCCTCGCTCCGCTTCGGCCCGGTCCTGGTTGGCCGCGACTCGGGCCATAATGGACTCGGCGGAGGGAAGCGCTTCGGTGTGGCTTTGAGCTTCGGCGACGCACCAGGCACAGCAGCAAACCAGCATCGCACCAGCAAGAAAGCGGAAGACGAACATGGCTCACCTCAGACTTTGCGTACGACTCCCCAATTGCTCTCAACACTGATATCCGCAGCCAGGTTGCGCACGGAATGCAAAATGTGACAAAAATCTTGGCGGATCGGGATCCCACCGGGCGCCTCACTCTCGCCACGGTTTTAATTTGATCGCTACTAATTGACGGGGTTCAACTTCCACCAACCTTGCCAACACCGCTAACTCCGCTGCCTCCCTGTGATAGCATCGCCTTTCCCGCGAATGCGCGGCCCAAAAGGTTCTCCCGTGTCCCGTACCCGATTGCTTTTCGCCGGCGCCATCTTTCTCGCTTCGTTCCTGCTCTTCCTTGTAGAGCCGATGGCCGCCAAGCAATTGCTTCCCTTTCTGGGCGGCTCGGCCGCGGTCTGGATCACCTGTCTCGTCTTCTTTCAAACCGCCTTGCTCGTCGCCTATGCCTACGCGCACTGGCTCAGCCGCCGTCCGCGCGTGCTTCTGCATCTTGGCCTCCTCGTCGCGGCACTCGCGCTCGCCACCTACTGGACCCTCGGCGGCCTCGATCTCTCCAACGGATCTTCGCATCCAGTCACGACCATCTTCTTCGCTCTCTCGGTCTGGATCGGCCTTCCCTTTCTTGCGCTCGGCGCAACCAGCCCGCTGCTGCAGGTTTGGTGGTCGCAGGTTGAGGGCGAAGGCATTCCCTACAGGCTCTTCGCGCTCTCAAACCTCGCATCGCTGCTGGCGCTCGCCGCCTATCCCACGCTCATCGAGCCCAACTTCGCACTGCGCACCCAGCGCATCGCCTGGCTCTCGGGATTCGCGCTCTTCGTAATTCTCTCCGCTATCCTCGCGATCCGCACACGCAGAGCAGCGAGTTCAGAAATCGGCCCCAGTTCAACATCCAACAACGCGCCCGCCGCACCGTTAACCCACAAGCTGCTGTGGCTATTGCTGCCCATGGGGGCGTCGATGCAGCTCAGCGCCGTCACCAGCTACATCACCGCCAACATCGCGCCGATTCCTCTGCTCTGGATTATTCCCCTCGGCGTTTACCTCGTCACCATCATCCTGGCCTTCGAGTTCCCCCGCCTGCTGCCACGCGGAATCATCGTCCGCTTGCTCGTGGTAATGCTGGCCGGCCTGGCCTACATGCTCGCGCAAGTCGATGTCACAGTTTCCATGCGCATTGGCGTCGGATTTTTCCTCGCCGAACTCCTCTTCGCCGGCCTCTTCTGCCACGCTGAGGTCTACGCGCTGCGACCAGAACGGCCCTCCGAGTCCACGATCTTCTATCTGCTCTTTGCCGCCGGTGGCGCGCTTGGCTCGTTCATTGTCGGCATCTCCTTCCCGCTCTTCTTCTCGTTCAACTACGATCTCGCCATTACCTTCTTCATCACCGCATTGCTCGCCCTTGCCGCCACATGGCGCACCGGCTGGCAGCAGCGGCTGCTGTGGTCCGCGGCCACTATCTCAATGTTGGTGCTTACCATCTGGCTCAACATCGCATATCAGCGCGGAACCACCGTGGCCGTGCGCAACTTCTACGGCGCACTGCGCGTCAAGCAGAACTTCGGCTTTCCCGGCGCGGTGCTGCGTACCCTCACCAACGGCACCATCCAGCACGGCACGCAAATCTTCGGGACCGACGCGCAAAGAAAATCGCCCACCACGTACTACGCGCTCGACTCCGGGGTCGGGATCGCATTGCGCAACTGCTGCCAGAATCAGCCGCGCAACATCGGCGTCATCGGCCTCGGCGCGGGAACCATCGCGGCCTACGGACAGCCCGGCGACCGCATCCGCTTCTACGAAATCAACCCCGCCGTCGATCCCATCGCGCGCAACGTCTTCACCTACATCCGCGAGTCGGGCGCGCAGGTTTCCATTGTCGAGGGCGACGCGCGCACCTCGCTGGCCCACGAGGCTCCGCAGAACTTCAACGTGCTGGTCATCGATGCATTCTCTGGCGACGCCATTCCACTGCACCTTCTCACCAAAGAAGCGCTCACGCTCTATCGCCGCCATCTCGCGCCCGACGGCATACTCGCCTTCCACATTTCAAACCAGCACGTCGATCTGGAGCCGGCCATCGCCCTGCTCGCCCAATCCGCCGGCATGAAGGCGATGCGCGTCTCGAGCCTGGCCAACGACGATCGCGGCGAGTTCGCCGCCTACTGGGTGCTGGTCACCGGCAACGCTGACTTCTTTGCGCAGCCGCAGGTAGCCGCCGCGGCCAGACCTCCAATGCTCAAGCCCGGCCTGCGCCTCTGGACCGACGACTATTCAAGCCTGTTGCCGCTGCTGCGCTGGTAAGACGGGTTGCGCAGAACTTTTTCGTTGGTGCACTAAAAGGATTATTCCGTGACGGTCGAGCCGTAGTTCGCGGGCTGCGGAGCGGTACCGCGAATCTGCTCGATGAACAGCGGAACCTCTTTCTCGATCAGGTCCGCGCGCTCGACTTGAATGAAGTGCCCGCTCCGTTGCGCAATGATTCTGCGGCTCCGCGTCGACAGCTTTTTGAAGTCCTCATGCCATTGGTTGTACCGATTCGCGGCGTCAATCGCTGTCTTTGGAGGATCCGGTCCGGAGGTCCACCGGGCGAAGTCTTCAGAGAAAATCAGAATTGGAAGCGAACCATAGGGCCCGGTATGAGAGGCCTCCTCGCCGGATTGACCCATGCTGTTCTCCTCTGCCTCGCGTACCCGAACGTTGAGATGGAAGAACTGCTCCGCCTTATCCCGGCTCGCACCCATGAATGGTACGGGATACGATGACATGCGCAGCAGGCGCGGAATTCCAAGTATCATGGCAGTCCGATAAAGCATCCAGGGCAATTCATGGACACTTGTCTTTCTCAATTCATGCGTCTGGAACTGGGAGGGCGAGGAACTATCGACGAAGACGATGCCAGCAACATCGGCGGGATAGCGCGTGACGAATTCGCGCACGTAGAGCCCGCCAATCGAATGGCCCATCAAAACGATGGGACCGCTCACTTTAGCCTGAGCCAACAACTCATGCAGATTGTCAGCCACCTCGATCGCATCGTTCGGCCCGGGCTGCCGCTCGCTCCAGCCGTATCCCGCGCGGTCGTAGGAACAAACGCGAGTCGTCTTTGAAAGTTCCGGCTGCACTTCTTCCCAGGTACTCGCGTCGTTTCCCGCACCAGCCTCAAGAACGATCGTTGGCGACCCGGCCCCGGTGCAATCGATGTGCATCTTGTACCCATGGACGATGTAAAAGGCCCCTGCTGGCGGATGGGTTGCACGGTAATAGTAAAGCGAGATCGCGTTAAACGAGCTGCTTGCATCCGCTGCCGTCGCCAGAAAGATCGCAATCGACAGAAAGACGCGTTCGATAAGTCTCCGGCCCCCGCTGTAACTGCTCGCAGAGAGCGAACAAAAGCGGCGAACACACAGCCAAACCATCAAAACTCCAACGATGAGAATGATTGCCGGCACCACAACATAGTCGAGGTCCATAGTCTTTCCCAGATTCTCCGTTGGCAGCAGCGATCCCCACACAACCAACACGGCGAAATCCTAACACCGCTGCCGCGTGCGTGGGACCCGCTTCTAAGGATCGCGAAAACGAGACACTCAACCCGAACGGGAAATTGATCCCTGACCGCCGCTCACTTGCGCCAATCGTGTCCGGCCCGATAAAGTGTCTCCGATAAGGTCTGTGCGGGCGAACGCCGTCCGCCGGCTGGCTTCCGTCCTCCCATCCAGCATTTTTCAAAAGGATTCCAAAATGTCTTCCTTGCCCGTCCCCGTCGCTGCCAACCAGGACATCGACTCCACGCTGCGCGAATTGCGCGTCTTTCCGCCGCCGCCGGAGTTCGCCGCTGCGGCCCAAATCAAGAGTCTCGAGCAGTACGAGGCCATGTACAAGCAATCGATCGAAGACCCAGAGAAATTCTGGGCCGGAGTAGCCGGCGACCTGCACTGGTTCAAAAAGTGGGACAGGGTGCTCGAATGGAATCTGCCCTGGGCCAAATGGTTTGTGGGCGGCAAAATGAACCTGAGTTACAACTGCGTCGACCGCCATGCATTGGGTGAGCGCGCGCAAAAAACCGCCATCATCTGGGAGGGTGAGCCGGGCGAAATTCGCCGCCTTACCTACGCCGAGCTTCATGTTGAGGTACAGAAGTTCGCTAACGCACTCAAGTCTCTCGGCATCCAGAAGGGCGACTGCGTGGCTGTTTACATGGGCATGACGCCCGAGCTCGCCATTGCGCTGCTGGCCTGCGCACGCATCGGCGCAGTCCACTCCGTCATCTTCGGCGGATTCGCCGCCAACGCCATCGCCGACCGCGTCAATGACTCAGGCTGCATCGCGATTCTCACCCAGGACACGAGCTACCGCCGCGGTAACGAGATCCAGCTCAAGCGCACCGTGGACGAGGCCATGCCCGCCTGCCCCACGGTCAAGCATGTTGTGGTCTACAAACGCACCGGCTCACCGGTCAAGATGGTGGAAGGCCGCGATCACTGGTGGCACGACCTTATGGCCGCAGCCGCACCCGAGTGCCCGGCCGCGGAGCAGGACTCAGAGGATCCGCTCTACATCCTCTACACCTCCGGCTCAACCGGCAAGCCCAAGGGACTGCTGCACACCACCGGCGGCTACGCGGTGCAAACCTACATCACCTCCAAGTACGTCTTCGACCTGCGTGAAGACGACATCTACTGGTGCACCGCAGACGTTGGCTGGGTCACGGGCCACTCCTATGTGGTCTATGGGCCGCTGCAGAATGGCGCAACCGTGCTGATGTACGAGGGCGCGCCCAACTGGCCAGACTTCTCGCGCTTCTGGAAGATCGTCGACGACCACAAGGTGACCATCTTCTACACCGCGCCCACGGCCATCCGCGCGTTCATCAAGTGGGGCGATGAATTCGTCGACAAATACAAGCTCGACTCGCTTCGCCTTCTCGGTACCGTTGGTGAGCCCATTAATCCTAAAGCGTGGATGTGGTACCGCGAGAAGATCGGCCACAACCGCTGCCCCATCGTCGACACGTGGTGGCAAACTGAGACCGGCGCCATACTGATTGCTCCCATTCCGGGAGCAGTGCCTACCAAGCCCGGCTCGGCAACGCGGCCCTTTTTCGGCATCGAGCCTGCCGTGGTCACCAAGCCCGACGCCAATGGCCACTATGAGAATGTTCCGGCCGGCCACGGCGGCCTGCTGGTGCTCAAGCGCCCCTGGCCCTCGATGGCCCGCACCGTTTACGGCGATCCCGAACGCTTCACAAAAACTTACTGGAGCGATGTGCCCGGCTGCTACTTTACCGGCGACGGCGCGCGACAGGATGCGGACGGCTACTTCTGGCTGATGGGCCGCGTGGATGACGTGATCAACGTAAGCGGCCACCGGCTCGGAACCATGGAAGTGGAATCGGCCCTCGTCGCGCATCCCAAGGTTGCCGAGGCCGCGGTGGTCGGCCGGCCCGACGATCTGAAAGGCCAGGCCATCTCAGCGTTCGTCACGCTCGAGCACGGCAATCCGCCATCGGACGCGCTTAAGGACGAGCTCCGCAAATGGGTCGCGAAAGAGATTGGCTCGCTGGCGCGGCCCGACGATATCCGCTTTACCGAAGCTCTGCCCAAAACCCGCAGCGGCAAGATCATGCGCCGCCTGCTGCGCGAGCTGGCAACCCACGGCGAAGTAAAGGGCGATGTAACCACACTCGAAGACTTTACCGTGATCGCCAAGCTGCGCGAAGCGGAAGAAGGCTGACCGCGGAGTTAACTTCCCCCTCGGCTCGCATCAGTCGACCCAAGTGTAGTTGCTCAAAAATGGGCTACTCTCTTTAATATGCGCCGGCGTTGCTTTTGCCCCGCGTGGCCCACAGATACCACCCCAGCCACGCCGGAGCGGTCCACAGATAAAACGGCGAAGGCAACTGGATGGCTGCCACCACGCCAACCATGCCGCCGGCCACGATGAGTGCCAGCAGCACCCAGGCAACCACATTCTTGCCCGCCGCATACATGCCCGCCAGGATGGCCGGGAACAGCACTGCCTGGTCGGTGAAGAAGCTGTAAGGAGTGCACACGGCGCCCACCAGCAGCACCAGCAATCCCTCGCGCTCCCACTGCCAGCGGTCGCGCCGCGTGGCGTAGTACCAGGCCGCCCAGGCGCAGGCCAGCGCCTCGGGAACAAACTCGATCCAGTGCGCGCCGGGGTTGATGGCAAAACGCATGGCTACCGCAAGTGTGGGAATGAAGACATCGAGCACGCGCGTTGAGCGCATCATGTCAAAGTACTGCTGCCACGCCTGGGCATCGAGCAGGAGGGTGAGCCCGCAACTAACCGCAAGCGCCAGAACAAATCCGCCGATGACGGCAAAGCTGCGCCGCCTGAACGACCACAGAACCAGCACCACGAGGCACGGCAAAAACAGGTGCGGCTTAAGCGCGCAGCCCAGCAACGCCGCGCCGGCCAGCCACGACCTGGACTTGTGCAGCCACAAAAACAGCGCCACGCCGAGCAGGAAGAATATCCCCAACTGCCCGGCCATCAGGCACGCCAGTACGGGTGGAAACCCGAACACAAGAACATGCAGCAGGCTGTCGGGGCGCCCGTGCAACCTCCACAACACCCACATTGACAGGCCTGCACAACCCAGCAGCACCGCCAGCCACAGCAACAGGCCGGCTTTCACGCCCAGGTACCCCAGCGGCAGAGCGAACTCAAATGCCACCGGCGGGCTGAAAGTTACCTTGGGTGAGTTTTCCTGGAGCCCTCGCGATTTTTCAAGCCGATAGATTGCGTTGATGTCGTAAGGATTGGCGTGGTGCGCAAGCTGCTGCTCCGCCGCCCAGTACTGGATGTAGTCACGCCCGCAAGCGTTCTTGTCGTCGATTGTGAGCGCGTAAATGCCGAGGATGAAGCAGGCTCCAAAGGCGATAATCGCCGCCGCAGCAAGCCTGCGCCCCGGGCTGTCTTTCACCGAAGCGTTCTTGTTATCACCAGCCATCTCCGCTCCGGCATAAAACTCAGAAGTGGCAGGACAGCCCCACGGTAGCGCTCGAGTTCCACGTCCGGTGCGGCGAGTAGCCCAGTTGCGCTGTATTGCCGCGCAGCGAGAACGCTGCCCCAATCTTGTCGCCCTGGACGCGGATGGAGAAGCGGTCGCTCAGGCGGTAGTACATGCCGCCGCCGAATCCGCCTGCAAATGAGAGGTTGGGCGTCATTTGCTCTCCGCCCGTGTGCTCGGCGCCCATCATGCCATGAAGGAATCCGCCTATGCGGTCGTAGATGTCGGCGTGAAACTCAGGCCCCGCGAGGGCTTCGTAGACCGACGGGTCTCCGGGATTGGGGGCGTTATTGTTCACGCCGCCACCGCCGCTCCCGATGCTCAGGGCCGGCTTGTAGTAATTGCCCATCAACTGCAGGCCGAAGTACTTGCCCCAGTCCCGCATAACGCTCACGTCAACGCCCATCAATCCGTAGCGCGATTGGTTCACCTGGTTGATGCTGGTGTAACCCCAGCCGGCATACACCTCATACTTTAAAACCGCAGGCTGGTCGCTCGAGCCTTTGCTCTCAGGCGAACTCACCTGGCCTGCTGCCTGCAGTGGGAAAAAAAACCATGCCGGCGCGGTCGCCAGCGCCAGCTTGAAAGAATTCCGCAATATCGTACGCAACAACTTCTTCTTCAACGTCAGTGTCTCCTGGAACCACTGTCATCTCGCCGGCCCATCACATTCGCCGCGCAGGTAAATCCGTGTGCGGCGTGGCGCCGGCAATGACAATCAAAACGCAGATTGATCCTTCAATAGACTACCCTTTACCCCCCACTTCCACGAAGCGGGCGCGCACACCCTGACGCCCTCATCGGGCCTGGACCGGCACCGGTCCTGCCAGGTGCTGGGTCTTGTCTGACTTGTCTCTCACTGTGACGGCCATGCCTTGCGGAAGGTAGCGGGAAATTACCGCAGGATCGAACCAATCCATCCCCCAGGCATCCTCAATCGCGATCAGCGTGTAGTCTCCCGGCGCCACATTCAGCAGGGCAAAGCTGCCGTCGGAGTCCGTCTGATCGCGCCGGGCAAGCTCGGCAATCTCAGAGATGTCTTTGGGAACCAGTATCACCATGGCTCCCGCCAGGCCTTTGCCGTCTTTGCGCGCAAATCCTTCAAGGCGAATGTTGGTGGCGCTCACGGTCACCACCAGCGAGAGAGGCTTGTCGTCTATGCTAATGCGATTGCCGGCCTGCGCTTTGCCGCCGCGCAGCCCCACCGCCAGTACCGGCATTTGCGTCTGCTGGTCCATTATTTCAACCAGCCACGAACCCGCGGGGACATTGACGAACTTGAACGAGCCGCCGTTAATCTGCGCTGGCGCAACCGCAGACCCTGTTCCCTCCGCCGGCTGCAGCACCATCATTGCGCGATCCGCCAGGGGAACACCCGAAGCTGTCTGCACCACTCCCGAGACGGTTTGCGTGGGCACGCCTTCGGTCGGATCGATTTGCGCACTCGAAGTCGCATCTATCTCCGCCATCCGCGGAGGATCGCCCTGCATCAGCTCGTAGTGGCCGGGAGCAAGGCCTGAAAACTCGACCGTGCCCTGGCTCCTTTGCGGTTCAGAAGGCACGCCTTCAATCAGCTCAACCATGCCGCTCTGCAAGGCGTTGCTCTGCACCGTCGAACCAAAAATGGTTTCCTGCAGCATCGGCTGTTGAATCCCCCGTCCGCGCGGCGTTGCGACAGTCAGGCGCACTGCCTGGGTCGCATGCAGGCTTATGTCGGCCTCCTCGCGCCCGCCAGTCGCCAAAGTAAGGGTGCCCGCCGATCCCTCGTCGGTGGTGGAATCGAAATACGTGGTGGGGTACGCCACGTCGAGCGCTGCCTCTGCCTCAGTCTCCTGCGCTTGCGCTCCCGCCCGGTTCGGGCTGGCCGCATACCACGGCTTGGCCTTGACGGCGATCATATAGTCGCCGGGTTCGAGGCCTGAGAACTCGTATGCGCCCGTGTCGTCGGTTTGCACCGTTTGCACTTGTTCGATCTGCTCGCCGGGCACGTGGCGGTGCGGCTTTTCGTAAAGCATTACGCTCGCGCCCTCAACCGGATCGCCGCCATCACCGGTCACCACCCCGTAGATCACGCCCGCCGGCGAAAGCTTGAAGGCCAAGTGTTCCGTATCCTGGCCGGGGCCCGTCACAATCGCCGAGTTGTACTCCCAATGCTGGTTGTAAAACCCGGTAGAGTAGCCCCGCTTCGATGCCGTGAGCTGGTACTTCGCCGCGGAAAGCGAATCCATCGCAAACTGGCCGTCATCACCAGATTCAGTGGACGCTACCATCTGGCCGTCGGGAACCGTGAGCAGAGCCACCGCCGCGCCGCGCACGGGTTCGCCGGTGGTGGCATTCACCACCGTTCCTGAAACGCGAAAGCCCTGCCGTGCGGGTGCGCTGCGTGCGGTCGAGCCCGTCTGCGCGCATGCAGCAGTCAACGCGATGGCAGCAACAACCGCCGCAACACCCATCCGTCGACCAATCGCAAGTAGCATTCGTAGTCCCTATCCCCTAGTCCACTATTCCCTGGTCACTGGTCCCTAGTCCCTGTTCCCTAGTCACTGGTCCCTAGTCCCTGTTCCCTAGTCCCTGTTCCCTAGTCCCTGTTCCCTAGTCCCTATTGCCTAGTCCCCAGTCCCTGCTTTTAAGGCTCTTGCACCACCACATCGCCCGTTGCGCCCGCCGACAGTGTTACCGTCTGGCTCGGCAGTGCTGCCAGCGCCGCTGGATTCCTGTACTCGAACGACGCGTTCCCAGCCAGCGTATAAACGTGATAATTGCCGGGTGTCAGTCCGTTCAACGTCATTGATCCGCCGCTTGACGGCCGCAGCGTCACCGCCTGCGGATCGACCGTCGAATCGAAGTCGGGAACAGCGTACACCGTGTAGTACTTCTCTTCCCCCGGTTTCGTCCCTTCAATAGTTTCCGGCAGGCTCAAGGTAAGCTTCGCGCAATCCTCGCGAAGTGAGAGCTGCAGCGGCGCCTGAACCCCGGCCTGCCCGATCAGCAGCGGTTCCCGCGCCAGGTTGGCGCCTCCCGCGGTGAACGAGCCCTCGCAATAGCCACTCGGAGTGGGCACCGTGTGCACCCAGTAGGCGCCGGGAGCAACTGGTTGTCCCGTGAGTGGCCCCGGCAATTGGCCGGACGCGAGTTCGGTCACCATGCTTTCGTCGGGCATCTGATCGGGCGATAGAGCGGCCTGCGAGACGGTGACAACAAACTGGCCTGCTGAGCCGGGTTGTTCGCTGCCGCCGCTTCTCAGCACATTCAACTGTATCTGGATCGAAGGAGCCTCAGTGAGCGCTACGCGTAAATTGCTTACTGGCTGCCCCGCGACCTGTACGTCCGCTGATCCCTCCAACATTGGCGCGGGCTCGAGGCTCGGTGCGCCGTCGTTAGAGAAGCTCAATACTCGAGGCGATGTGGTGATTGCCAGCCTGTAGCTGCCGTCGGGCAGCGATGCCTGAATCATCTTCGTATTGGGATCGATGCGCGCGGGATACGGCAGCGCCCGGCCCGAGATGTCCATCACCTGCACAGTGTAGTCAAGATTGCGCCCGGCAAATACCTGCGGGGGAACCGCGGTTATGGTTACAGTTCGAAATGCTTCGTGTACCAGTGTCAGATTCGCCTGTACGGTTGCGCCCGGCTCTATGGTGATCTTCGCTGCGCCGGAGGGATCGCGCGCGTCGGGGTAGTAGACGGTCGCGAATCCCCATTGATGGGTTGCACCGCTGCGGCCCGCTGCGACGGGCAGATTCAAGTCCTCTGAATCGAGGGACGGCTCAGTGTAGAGTTCGTAAACGCCCGGAGGCAATCCGCCAAATCGAAACGCGCCGTCGCTGTGCGTCCGGGTGTTTCCCCACTGCGCCCAGCCCGCTCGCCCATTCAACAGCACGCGCCGGATCAGGTTCACCGCGATTGCTCCGGCCGCGTCGCCGTTCGACAGGTCTATTTGCCCGCGAATGGCGCCCGTGGGCGTGAGCACGAACTCCACATCCGGCATATCCGCGGCCAGCATTACGTTGTGCGATGCAGGCGCAACCGTGTCCATCACCTCCGTCGATTCGCCAGAGGTTGCATCCAAGTATCCCGGCTTTTCCAGTGAAACGATAACCGGACCAACGGGTAGGCTGGGGATCTCGAATTTTCCGTCCCCGTCAGTCAACGCGCCAGCCGATGCATCGCCTTCAACCGAAACCAGGGCACGCGGCAGCGGCTCGCCGCTGGCTGCATTGCGCACAATTCCATGAAGTGTGGCCAGTGCCGTCGTTGATTGCAACGGTCCCTGACCTGCGGCGTTCTGCTGGGTGTCGGCCCCTGGAAGTGGTTGCAGCGGTTCCTGCGCAAGGACCGCCGCTGCCAGCACGAATGCCGCCAGGACGCAAAGCCGCGGGACGTACATTTGCCCAAGGATGAATTGAGTTGCGCTCCCCAAGGTTCCGCCGCACTCCAAGACCGTTGCCTGAATCACTCACCATTCTGACGGCATGGGCCACGGTTAGGAAAGCAGGGAGGAGCGAAGACGGGGCAGATATAAGCAGCGAGCGGGCCGCCGAAGGAGTTCAAAACAAAAACTAGTCTCAGGTCGCTTTGTAACAAGTCCGCCACCGGTGTATCCGACCCGCCGGAGATGAAACTGTGCCCCATCCATCGAGCGCCTTTTGCTCGATGGGTGGGAGACCACAAAGGCCA
>Ga0181520_10000875_pt1 | contig 64873 bp, 54 predicted proteins | sample PEATcosm2014_Bin_29_FD_132451 | JGI IMG/M metagenome (GOLD analysis project Ga0181520, IMG submission 132451) | Peatland microbial communities from MTU Mesocosm Facility, Houghton, MI, USA - PEATcosm2014_Bin02_30_metaG | ecosystem: Environmental > Terrestrial > Soil > Wetlands > Peat | place...
CAACGCCTTCTTTAACTATAAATTCAGATTTTATTACAAAAAGTACCTCTTGCTTAAAAAGTATGACCTGATAATCGATGACATATCAAAAATTCCCCTGGCCATACCTTCTTATGTGAAAGACATACCTGTAATATCCGTTATTCATCATATTCATGGAAACAGCCTCTTCAAGGAGCTGCCCTATCCTCTTGCTTTATATGTATCGAGGATGGAGAAGTTTCTTCTCCGATACTATATAAACGAGCCCATTATCGCCGTTTCGGAAAGTACAAAAAATGAACTTTTATGCCTTTATCCGTACAAAAATATTACAGTTTCAAACAATGGAATCGATTATGACTGCCTGAGCAGTTGTTTTATAAAAGATTCCCAAAAACCGCCTGTACTTTTATATCTTGGAAGGCTGAAAAAATACAAACGCATCGACCATATCATCCATGCTTTTGCCATCGTTAAAAACAAGATAAAGAACGCAAAATTATTGATCGCGGGCAAGGGCGATGATGAAGAAAGGCTCCGAAGCATAACCGCGGGGCTCGGATTGGACCAATCAGTTAATTTTCTCGGTTTTATAGACGATAAGGATAAGAATCCGGTTTTCTCCCGGTCGAAAATATTTGTCATAGCTTCAGAAAAAGAAGGCTGGGGAATTTCGGTCCTTGAAGCAAACGCCGCCGGCCTTCCCGCTATCGGTTACGATGTCGAGGGTTTAAGGGACTCCATAAAGGACGGCTATTCTGGTTTCCTGGTGAAAAACAGCGATATCGGCCTTTTTGCCGCTAAAATATTACAGGTTCTCAGCGACAGCGGACTTGCCTCGAAATTGTCCCTCCAGGCTAATTCCTGGGCAAAGGGATACAGCTGGGACAGCATGGCGGAGAACTTTTACAGGATTATCAGGGATAAACATGGATTACTATTTTGAGACTCTTGAATTTGACAAACTTATCCCGCTGATCGGAAAATATCTCAGGACATACCCGGGAAAACAGGAACTTTCAGCAATAACAGATGTCATAAAATCAGGAAACGCATCGAGAGAACTTGAACTTACCGGCGAGATGGCGAGATTCCTTCAGTTCGATTCTTCCATCTCCTTTGAGGAATTATCAGGGATAATGGAAATGCTCGATAACTCTTCTATCAGCGGCTTTGTCCTGGGCACCGCCGAATTCCTGGAAATTAAAAAAAGCATTGTTCTGCAGCGTGATATCGAGATTGCCCTCAAGCCATTTGCAGAAAAATATCCTTTGCTTAACACTCTTTTCGAAAGCGTACCCGACTGTTCCGGCCTTGCGCACGCTATAAGCAGGATCATTGATGAAAGCGGAAAAGTCCTCGACAGCGCTTCCGATGAACTCTCGAGAATTAGAAAAAGAAAATCTTCGGCCAGAAAAGACATAAATTCTTATATATCGAGACTTCTCGAAAAAAAATCCGTCAGGGATATCATTCAGGAAAACTTTATAACTATAAGGGGAGACAGGTTTGTTGTACCTATAAAGGCTCAGCATAAAAACAAGCTTAAATCCGAATTTAATTACATAATCAATTCTTTTTCAAAATCAGGAGAGACAGCCTATATCGAACCCGGCGGGATTATTGATCTGAACAACGAAATAGTCGAGATCGACGGGCTCGAAGCCGCTGAAATCGACAGAATCCTACTTAATCTGACACTGATGATCAGGGACTCCGGCGATTCCCTGAGGGTGATTTTCAATCTTATCGGAAAATTAGAACTGATATATGCCAAAGCCAGGTTTGCGCTTGATTATAAATGTTCAATTCCTGAAATACTGACCGGAAGACCCTGCCTTCGCTTGAAAAAAGCCCGGCATCCCCTTCTCGGACCGGATTCGATTCCGATCGACATTGAAGTCGGATTCGATAACCGCGGGCTTATAATTTCAGGCCCGAATGCCGGAGGTAAAACTGTGGCCCTGAAATGCGCCGGACTCCTGACATTGATGGCCCTTTGCGGGATACCGATACCGGCATCCAATTCTTCCCAGGTGGGTTATTTTACACAGATCATGGCTGAAATCGGCGATGAACAGAGCATATCATTAAATCTATCCAGCTTTTCGGGGCACATATTAAAATTAGCAAAGATATTGGCTGACTGCGGGCCCGGCGCGCTTATTCTTATAGATGAAATAGCCTCATCTACCGAACCCAGGGAGGGAGAGGCCCTCGGCCGTTCGATTATCCTTTACCTGCTCGAAAAAGGCGCAAAGTTCATAATTACAACGCATTTTCAGGCTCTTAAAGAAATCGCATACTCCGCAGATTCGGTCAGAAACGCGGCTGTCGATATAGACGAGAAAAATCTTACCCCCCTTTATACGCTCAGGACCGGGACGACAGGGTCGAGTTATGCAATCAAAATAGCGAAGAAATACGGGCTCGATGATAAAATCATCAGCGAAGCCGAGAATTACCTCGAGCAGAGGAATTCTTCACCCGAGGCCCTCATGAAAAAACTTGAGAACGAGCGTAACGAACTCGTAAAAAAACAGGAAATCGCCGCCAGGCATATCGAGGAAAGCCGTGAGATAAAAGAGCTCTACCAGCAGCTTCTCGCAGAGTTAGAATCCGAAAAGCGTGAAATGCATAAAAAGGGGATCGTAAAAGCCAGGAAAGACCTTGACGACATTCTTCAGAAGATATCGGGTCTGAAAGAAGAGATCAAAGGCGCCGGCAAAAATGCTGGTGATTCCAAGTTAAAATCATTAAGGCAGGGTGCGCGCGAGGCCCAGGAGTCCCTTGATGAATCCGAAAAACGCATCGTCAGGGAAGAAAGGAGCCGTCCCGCTGCAATTTCAGCGGGAATGCGTGTATTCGTCGGAGGCTTGAATAAAGAGGGGCTTGTCGAAGAGATTCTCGGCGAAAAAATTAAGGTCAGGCTTGGCATACTCAGCGTTACCGCGGATTTTAATGATATTTACGAAGCGAATAGCAAGACGGGAAGGGAAAAAACAGTCGGGGCACTGTACAGCAAACCCGAAATTCCCCCCGGGGTTTTTATTTCAATTGACGTCAGGGGAAAAACGGCTGAAGAAGCTCTGAAAACCGTTGAAAAGAGCATAGACCAGGCCTTTGTGAACGGCGTTTCCTGCCTGTCGGTAATACACGGCAAAGGCGAAGGCATTCTCAGGAAAGAGATCTGGAAATTCCTGAAAGAACAGGACAGCATAAAAAGCTTCGATTACGCCAGGCCTGATGACGGCGGCCAGGGTAAGACGATAGTTTATTTCAAGTGAATTCGATTGTTTGCAATTGTTTGCGTTGAATTATCGCAGCCGATTATGACGATATCGGCCATATTGATAAAGAGGCCATGCTCTATAATACCCGGGACGCTATCAAGCCAGGAGGCTATTTTTTCAGGGTTATCGATACGCCCTAAATGCAAATCTATGATATAATTTCCGCTGTCGGTTATAAACAATTCGCCGTTTGATTTTCTAATAACCGGGTTCATTCCCCTGTTTTTAAACATATTGAATATATAAGCATAGCTGAATTGATTCACCTCGACCGGAAGTGGAAAACGTCCGATGCCGCCTACTAATTTGGATGAATCCCCTATCCAGACCACCTTTTCTGAAGCCGAAGCAACGATCTTTTCATAAAGCATCGCGCCGCCTCCTCCTTTAATGGCATTAAAGGAGTTATCGACTTCATCTATACCGTCGATTGTAATATCTATTTTATTTATTTCATTAAACGGATAAAGGTCTATATCGAGGGAACGTGCTATTTCCGTCGTTCCTAACGAGGTGGAAACGCCTTTTATTTCCATGCCGGCTTTAATCATTTCTCCGATCTTTTTTATCGCAAAGAAGACTGTGGAACCGGTTCCAAGGCCCACTGTCATTCCGTTTTCTATTAATTCAACTGCTTTTTCCCCGGCTAATTTTTTTTCGTTATTCATTTGATTTAATCCTGACAAAAGAGTTTAATCTGCGAAATCGCGGTTCCGGTTTTTTCACTACCTGCTCTTCAGATAACCTATAATGAAATCATCAATATCCCCGTCCATGACGATCTGGACATTTTTATTCTCAATCCCGGTTCTATGGTCTTTAACAAGGGTGTAGGGCTGGAAAGTGTAACTGCGGATCTGGCTGCCCCACTCTATTTTTTTCTTTTCAGGGGTGTGTTTCTGCCTCTCCTCTTCCTGCTTCCTGAGCTCGTTTTCATATAATTTAGACATCAGCATCTTCATGGCCATTTCGCGGTTCTGAAGCTGTGATCTTTCAATCTGGCATGCCACGACGATTCCCGTCGGCATATGCGTGATCCTTACAGCGGATTCGGTTTTATTGACATACTGGCCCCCGGCCCCGCCGGCTCTGTATGTATCGACCCTGAGGTCTTTAGGATCGATATTGATGCTAATCGATTCATCGACCTCTGGCGACACGGATATAGAGCAGAAGGAAGTCTGCCTTTTGTTATTAGCGTTAAAAGGTGAAAGCCTTACAAGGCGGTGTATCCCGTCTTCGGCCCTGAGGAGCCCGTAAGCATACCTGCCCTTTATGAAAAGCGTGGCGTCCTTAAGGCCAGCTACGTCTCCCGGCTCGTAGCTGACCATTTCCATTGAAAAACCCTTTCTTTCCGACCATCTCTGGTACATCCGCAGGAGCATTTCAGCCCAGTCCTGCGACTCGGTTCCTCCGGCGCCCGGGTGGATATTCAAAAAGGCGTTATTGACATCGAAATCCTCCCTGAACATCATAACTGTTTCAAGGTCTGAAAGCTCTTTGAAAAGCCTGTCATATTCACTGCTGACGCTCTTCATCATTGCGCCGTCATTGTCTCCTTCAGCAAGTTCAGCCATTTCGATCAGGTCGGCAATTTTCGGCTTCAAATTGAGCCATCCCGATAAATCCCTTTCGATGGCCGATGACCTGCTTGAAAGTTCGGACGACAGCTTATGGTCGGTCCAGGACTTTTCATCATTAAGCTCTTCTTTTAATCGCTTTAACTGTTCTAATTTATCCTCGATCTCAAAGATGCCTCCAGTCTTCCTGTATCTCGTTCAATAATTCTTTGCATTTATCCGACAAAGCTCCCATATCGAAACCGCCTTATTATTTAATAGTATAATTCTATTATCTATAAGCAATTGTGTCAATATTTCATGCGGCCGGAAAGAAGAGTCCCATAATCTGCCGGTATCTCCGTCAATTAAGCCGATAGAATTTTTAGAAAATCATCCCTGCCGAGCCTTACAGGATTGTTCTTATTTTCAGCTTTTCCGGCAATAAACTCTATGTCGTTCTTCTTCAGCCTGAAATCGGAAATTTCCGGTATATTCAGACTTGAGGTCAACTCATTGAGATAATTTATAAGGAGCAGGCATCCTGTTTTTATATCTGAAGGGGTCCTGCCTGAAAGTGTGAATCCTGCCGCCGAGTATTTTTCAAGCCCTCTGGAGGAAGCATGATCACTGCCGGAAAATAGTTTTCCGATATTGTATTCGGTAACTTTAGATAAAAGAGATGCGCAGATCGTTCCATGGGGGATTTCAAAGGCTCCTCCGATAATTCCGGCCAGTCCATGAACAGCTCCGAGGCCTGCATTGGCAAGTGATGATCCCGACAGATATGCCGCATAAGCAAGCCCGGACCTGATATTTATATCGTCCGGCCTGTCTGTGCAGGCTTGAAAGAGAGCTTTTCCCGCGTGCAATTCCAGTCCTTTTAAAGCAAACGCATCCGATAAAAAAGATGATTCTGCCGATACGAAACTTTCAATGAGCTGTGTCAGCGCGTCCATTCCGCAAGCGGCAGTAATTTCCGGAGGGCATTCTATTGTAAGAAGGGGATCTATCAATGCAACATCCGGAACAAGGTTGTCATGCCGGAGCGATTTTTTGAAGCCTTCGAGCCCATTAGCGGCCGGCCTTGTCAACACAGCGTTTTTAGTGGCTTCGCTCCCCGTTCCGCTTGTTGTAGGAACGGCTATGAAAGGCACTTTAACGCCGTTATGCCTCTTCGCTCCCTCGATGTAATCGACGACGCTTCCCTGCTGGGGGATCATTCCGGAAACTGCCTTTCCGGCATCGAGAACGCTTCCTCCCCCTATCGAAACAACCGTATTTACTATTCTTTTCCTGTAATAATCGGCTGATTCATCAACAATGGAAGTAGTAGGTTCTCCACCTACTTCTATTTCGAAATATTTAACACTCCTCTTTTCCAGATCTTTATAGAGATTATCCCTCAGAACAGACTTTTTAAAGGAAGAAACTCCTGTCAGAATGAGAATATTGTCGCCCATTCCTGCAATTATTTCCGGGAGTTTTGCTGTTGAGCCCGGGCCGAAAACAACCCTCGGATTAAAAAAATAGTCGTATGAAGTGCTATTGACAGCCATAAAATGCTACCTCAAAGTTATTCCCACGGGACAATGGTCGGATCCTTCAACATCGTTCAAAATAAAACTATCAAGAACGCTGTTAAAGAAAGATTCGTTTACAAAGACATAATCTATCCGCCATCCTATATTCCTCCTCCGCGCACCGAAACGGTATGTCCACCAGCTGTACTTTTCCATATCCGGGTTCTTTGCACGGAATGTGTCGATATATCCATGTCCTATGAATTTATCGATCCATTCCTTTTCAATAGGCAAAAAGCCGGAACGGTCCTCGTTTTCTCTTGGATTTTTTAAATCGATATCCCTGTGCGCCGTATTGAAATCGCCCATTATAACAAGGTTTTCGCCTGAATTTTTCAATTTATCAGCATATTCAAGGAAAGAGTCGTAAAACCTGAGTTTATAATCGAGCCTGTCTGAGTCTGCCTGTCCGTTGGGATAATAAATATTAAAAAGGGTGAATGGTCTTCCGCCCGGCACATTCTCAAATTTTGAGATTATCACCCTTCCCTCGCTGTCAAATTCGCTTATTCCCAGTCCTTTCTTAACGGAAGAAGGATTAAGCTTTGTCAGGAGCAGAGTACCGCTGTATCCCTTCCTGCCGGCAGGGTTCCACACAGACTGGTATCCGGCGAAAGCCCCCGGATAATCGCTTTCAACCTGTTCCTGTGTCGCCTTTATCTCCTGGAAACCGATTATATCCGGATCGATCTGCTTTAATGATTCTTCGAGACCGTTTTTTAAAGCGGCCCTCAGGCCATTGACATTCCAGGACAGGATTCTGATCATCATAAAACTCCGTTTATGCTTATGTTCGGGAGGAACTTTTCTAACTTCCTTCATGCTACTTTATCTTTGACAATTCATCAAATCTTCATTAAACTAATTTAAAGGCTCTTCCAATATCTAACAATGTTATTAATAAATATTACGAGCTTAAGAGGCACTGATGAATTTACCTTCCAGCCATTCCCTTGAAGAACAAATAAAGATCATATCCCGGGGAGCAGTCGAGATAATTCCTGAAGAAAAATTAATCGAAAAACTCAAAAAATCAATAGCGCTTAACAAACCCTTAAAAATAAAATTCGGAGCGGACCCTTCTGCCCCGGATATTCATTTAGGCCATACCGTTCCACTGAGAAAATTAAGGCAATTCCAGGAGTTAGGCCATGAAATATACTTCCTTATAGGCGATTTTACAGGAATGATAGGCGATCCAACTGGCAAATCACAGACAAGAAAACGTCTTACAAGGGAAGAGGTTCTTGCAAATGCGGAATCATATAAAACCCAGATTTTTAAAATCCTCGATCCTGAAAAAACAAAAGTAGTATTCAACAGTACATGGTGTTCAAAAATGAATTTCGGGGACGTGCTCGACCTTACCGCCCGTTATACCGTTGCAAGACTCCTTGAAAGGGAAGATTTCAGCAACAGGTACAGGGATGGCAAACCCATATCCATGATAGAGTTCATGTATCCCCTGATCCAGGGTTATGACTCTGTTGTGCTCGAAGCCGATGTCGAGATCGGAGGAACGGACCAGAAATTCAACCTTCTTGTCGGAAGGGATCTCCAGGGTGAATACGGCCAGGAAGAACAGATAGTATTGACATTGCCCCTTCTTGAAGGCACCGACGGCGTCAATAAAATGAGCAAATCTCTTGGAAATTATATCGGGATAAGCGAAGAACCTTCCCAGATATTCGGCAAGCTGATGTCCATACCGGATAATATGATTATCAAATATTTCGAGCTCCTTACAGACATACCGATGGAAGATATAAACAGGTTTGACGCCGAAATGAAAGGCGGCCGCAACCCAAGGGATATTAAAGTCACACTAGCTCTCGCCATAGTCGGCGAATATTATTCTAAAGAAGACGCCGACAGGTCTTTTGCGGAATTTGAAAGAATATTCAAGGATAAAGGAATCCCCGACGAGATCAGGGAATTTCCGCTTGATGTAAAGATGACGCTGATGGATGTCCTTATCAAATCGGAAACTCTCGCATCGAAAAGCGAAGTCAGGAGACTGCTTGCGCAAAACGCGGTATCGATTGAAGGTCTCAAGCAGAACGATGAAAACATTATACTGAGCCCCGGAGAGACGAAAATCATCAAAGTAGGCAAAAGAAAATTTCTCAAGGTCATCTGAAACAGGGGGAAGAATGATACTTCAGGGGATAGACCTGTTCATGGATCTGATCATGAAAAGCAGCTACATTGTGGCGCTGACCGGAGCCGGTATTTCTACAAAGGCCGGAATTCCCGATTTCAGGGGCCCGAACGGCCTCTATTCCAGGACGGATATGCCTGCAGACAAGCTCTTCGATATAGAATATTTCAAGAGCAATCCCTCGCTTTTTTATAATCATTTCAGCGAACTGGCTGACATATTCGAAAAGGCTTTGCCTACCAAGGGACATAAATTTTTAAAAAAATTAGAAGTGCTTGGCAAATTAAAAACTGTAATAACACAGAACATTGACAGCCTTCATAAAAAAGCCGGAAATACCAATATAATAGAGCTTCATGGGAATTTTGAAAAATATCACTGCATGGAATGCAACGATGAAATTCTTCCGGAGGATCCCCGTTTTAATGAAATTGTTAAAGAAATGAAAAACCGTCGGGTCCCGAAATGCTCGAAATGCGGCGGGATTATGAAACCTGACGTCGTGTTTTTTGGGGAATATGTAAGGGACCTGGAAAAAGCGCTTACCGAAATACAAAAAGCGGACCTTATGATCACAATGGGTACATCCCTGACGGTCTATCCGGCTTCAACCCTTCCATCTTATTTGCCGGATAGTTCAAAATTAGTGATAGTTAATGAAATGGACACTCCCTTTGATTCTAAAGCTAAAGTTGTCCTTCATGAAGATATAGAAAAGGTAGTCGATAAGCTTAAAATCATCTGAAACGGGGAAAAAATGCAGAATGATAAGCTCATAATAGTCGAAGATGAGATACTTATTGCCAAGAACATTGAAAATATACTTAAAGACTACGGTTTCGATGTTGTTTATATCTGCGATAACGGTAAAGACGCCATTGAAAAAGCAAGAGAATTGAAACCGGCATTGATGCTGATGGATATAATGCTCAAGGGTAAAATGGACGGAGTTGACGCAGCCGAGTATGTTTATAACAGGCTTAATATACCGGTTGTATTTTTAACGGCATTCGGAGACGATATCACTCTCAACAGGGCGAAGATAGCCGAACCGTATGGATTTCTTCTTAAACCTATAACAGACGGCGTGCTGAAGACCACTATTGAAGTCGCTATACAGAAGCATAAACTTGAAAGCAAAGTCCGTGAAAATGAGGAATGGCTGTCCTTTATATTGAAGAATATCGATTATGCCGTTCTTGTTATTCAAAGCGATCTGAAAGTCAGTTTTGCCAACCCGGCGGCTCTTACTCTTCTGAATAAATCCCAGGAAGAAATAATCAATAAAAATGTCAAAGATCTTTTCATGCTTATGGAAAATGATAAAAATATAGTCTTCGAGGAAATTTTAGGGGATATAAGGGATAAAAACGAAAAATTCGAATTCTTATCAAGATATTACCTTATATGCGAACGGGAAAATAAAATTCCTGTCGATGGAAGCGCGATGCCTCTCTGGAGCAATACGGGTTCCTTCAGCGGAATCATCCTGATGATGAGAGATATCAATATCCAGAAGAAGATGGAAACCGAAAATCTGAGGTTTGAAAAGATCGAATCTTTGAGCCTTCTTGCCGGCGGAATAGCCCATGATTTCAACAACATGCTTACAGTCATTATCGGAAATCTGGCTCAATGCAGGCAGAAAGACCTTACTCCCGATGAAATAGATAATTACCTCGACGAATCGTCCAACGCCATTCTCAGGGCCAAGGAACTGACACGCCAGCTCATGGCTTTTTCAAAGGGAGGGACGCTTTCATTGAATACTCACGATATCAGAAAGATAATAAAATCGATTGCATCATTTATAATGCATGGTTCCGGAATCAACCTCGTATATGAATTTCCTGAAAAGCTGGATAATGTTTCCATCGATGAAACGCAGATTGAACAGGTTCTTCAGAATGTCATACTCAATGCCAGGGAGGCAATGTCAGACGGGAGCACCCTTACTATTTCCGCAGAGAATTATAATTTCAACGGTGCGGGCATACCTCTGAACCCGGGAGATTATGTTAAGATATTGATACATGACACTGGGCCTGGAATTAACGATGACGATATCAAGAGGATATTCGATCCGTATTTCACGACAAAGCCCAACGGTACAGGGCTGGGGCTTCCTACAGCTTATACCATCCTTAAGAACCATGGAGGCTTTATAACAGTGGATTCAATTGTAAAGAAAGGAACAACATTTACAATATATCTCCCGGTTTCAAAAAAACAAGTTAAATAAAACCCTGAATCTACAGGAGGATTTTGTGGCTTTCTCAAAAAACGCACTCTACATTATGGAAAAATTTTATTTGAAAAAAGATAAAAATGGAAATCTTATAGAAAAAAGTTTCGAAGAAACATTTACAAGGGTCTCTGATTTTGTATCTTCCGCAGAAAAAAACATTGAAGTCAGACAGAGGGTCTCCAGGCAGTTTTTCGACCTTATGGCCGAGCAGAAGTTCATGTTCTCCTCCCCGACTCTTTTTAACGCCGGTTCCGAATTTCCTCTATCATCAAGCTGTTTTGTCGGCGGGCTTGAGGATGATATGGGCGCTATCATGAAAGCCGCATCGGATACTGCGGTAACTTTTAAATCCGGGGCCGGTATGGGCCTGAATTTCGGAGTTTTAAGGCCGAAGAACGCTCCTGTGGGGAGAGGCGGCACTTCAAGCGGTCCTGTAAGTTTCATGAGGCTTTTCGATGAAGTCGGCGAGGCTGTAAAGAGCGGCGGAGTCCGAAGAGCCGCTTTTATGGCAATGATGGATGTCGGTCATCCCGACATCGAGGAATTTATAACGAGTAAAGACTATACCGAGAGCATCGGACGCCAATTTCCCGATATGATAAAGACTGATAATTTCACTGAACACCTCCTTCAAAGCATATCTGAAACGATTTCCGGCGATATCAAGGACGATGGCGCCGTAAAGGCTGTTATTAACGAAATCAGGAAAAAATTGTTCGAACCTTTAAGCAATATGAATATCAGCGTAGCCATAACAGATGAATTCATGAATTCAGTCAAGAATGATATGGAATTTTCACTTAATTTCAAAAACACAAGTAAAAAAATAGTGGCGAAAGAGCTCTTCAGAAAGATCGCATTATCGGCATGGAGAACAGCTGATCCGGGTGTATGGTTTATTGACAGGGCAAACGATTACGACACTGTCCCATCGTTGGGCAGAATACTATCAACCAATCCATGCGGGGAACAGAGTCTTCACAGCTTTACAAGCTGCAATCTCGGTTCGATCAACCTGAACAAGTTCGTTTCTGAAAAGGGTTTTAATTTCCGTTCTTTCAGCGAAACGGTTTCAATTGCTGTCAGGGGCCTCGATAACGTAATTGAAGTTTCCGAGTTCCCGACAGAAAAATTCAAGGTTGAAACAAGGAAAATCAGGCCGATAGGCCTTGGTTACACAGGTCTTGCAGAAGTTCTTTTTAAACTCAGGATTCCATATAATTCTGATAAAGGTTATGCCCTTGCTTCCGATATTTCAAGGGTAATGACCCAGACGGCGATCGAAACGTCCATCGAACTTGCAAAAGAAAAGGGTTCATTCGGGATTTTCAATGAGAACAAGCAGGCCCTGATTAAAGTTGCTGAAAAATATTATGATTCCGATGGGGAAAAATCAGCCATAAGAAAGTCAATAGACAATAACGGCATCCGCAACAGCAACTGGACAACGCTTGCCCCTACAGGGACAATAAGCCTTATACTCGACGCATCGACTTATTCGCTTGAACCCCAGTTCGCTCTTGCATATTATAAAAATCTGATTGACGGCGGTTCTCTGGAATATGCGGATCCGGAGTTCGAAAAAGCAATCGGCTCAAATCATGCTATCATCAAAAAGGTTATTGAAAACGGCGGAAGCTGTAACGGCATTATGGATATACCTGAAAATATCAGGAACGTTTTTGTGGTAAGTCATGACATTTCTTTCCAGGACAGGATCGATATGCAGGCCGCTGTTCAGAAATACATTTCAAACAGCATTTCTTCGACAATAAACCTTCCGAATAATATCTCGGTCGATGAAATCGAAAACATCTATCTTAAAGCCTGGGATGCCGGATTGAAGGGAGTGACAATTTACAGGGACGGGGCTAAATTCTTCCAGCCTATGACATCGGCAAAGGCGAAGAAGGAACCTGTAAACGAAAAACTTCCCGAAAGCAGAAAATGGGAAAGACCCAGGGTTCTCAACGGCGACATTTTCAAAACGAAAACGGGAAGCGGCACGCTCTATACCTCCGTTGGCCTCGATGAAAACGGTTTTCCTGTCGAGATATTCATCAATATTTCAAAGCATGGATCCGATGTTTCCGCATTTTCCGAAGCCCTGGGCAGGGTAATTTCGATCGCCCTTCAGCATGGCATACCGGTTGAAAGCATTGCGGATACAATCATCGGCATAACAGGCGATTCTTCGGCCTGGGATTCAGGCAAACTTATTAAAAGTATACCCGATGCCGTCGGCAGGATATTAAAGGACTTTGCAGAAAAACACAGCAAGTCGGCTCTTGAACAGGGATTGTTCGAAAAAAAGACAGCTAAAGAAAAAGACGACAGGGACAAACCGAAGGAAATCAAAGGGGCAATAAATTGTCCGCACTGCGGTGAAAAATCCTATATTAAAACGGAGGACTGCAGCAACTGCCTTTCATGCGGGTTTTCCCGCTGCAGCTGATTTAAAATGAAAAAGATAATAGATAAACTTACTTCCTTTTTTTCCGTTATCCTCAGCCAATTAAAGGTTTTCTATTATCTATTTAAAAAGGAAAGCGTTTTCACGTATTTGCTGGTCATCTTCTGCCTGATGATCGTATCGGCCGGACTTTTCATGGTTTTCGAATATGACAGGCTCGTTGCGGCCGGCGGAAGTGAAAATTCACCGTTCAATAATCAGATCATAACAGCCCTTTACTGGGCGATCGTGACAATTTCCACTGCCGGTTACGGAGATATTGTTCCGATCACTCCGGCAGGTAAAATACTCGTAATAATTGTATTATATCTGAGCATAGCCACCGTATCTCTTTTTACTGCAAATCTGGCCAGCGCTTTAACGACAAAAAAACTCATGGAGAGGAGAGGGATTATGAACATGAAGGAATTAAGCGATCATTATGTCATATGCGGATGGAAGAACGCAATGAACCAGATCCTTTCCGAGATTGTCTATCAGAATCCCATGCTCAACCTGAAAAAAATAATTATTATAGCAAACATTGAACCCGAAGATATTGAATTATTCTACCAGCAGTATCCGGATTATCAGCAGATAACTATTATAAGGGGAGAACATTACAATGAGGCCTTGCTGAAAAAAGCGAATGTGCAGAAAGCGAACAGGGTGATCATCCTTTCCGACGAAAGCACATCCTCTACCCCGAGCGAAGCCGACTCAAAAACAGTCATGGCTGCAATGGCAATAAATTCAATATCCAACAATATAAAGGTCAGCGCTGAAATTATGGATAAAAAGTTCGAGAAATATCTCCTCTCGGCGCATGTCGAAGAAATTATATATACAAACGAATATAACAAAGTACTGATTGCCAATTCACTGACTCAGGTTGGAATAACGAAGATTATAAATAATCTTCTGAATGCTCAGGTGCCGGGATTTATAACGACCTCGAAAATTCCCTCTTCCTATATCGGCAGGAGTTTTTCGGATCTCAGGGAACATTACAAGGGCAAATCCAAGGCGCTTCTGATCGGACTTCTCGAGAACGTCGGAAACTATATCCAGAGAAAAAAAGAGGCTATCAGAGAAGCCCAGAAAACAGCCGATATTACAAAACTTATCAGCAATTTGAACTCCGCAAAAAAAATGGAAAATTACATGCCCAATATAAATCCGGATGACGATTACAAGATCCCTTACAATTCGATGGCTGTTTTAATAGAGAGGGAGAAAAAGTCATGAATATTATAGAAAGGCTGAAAGGAATTTCAATTTTTGCGGATATCAGGGATAATGAAAAGATCCTTGAAAAAATAAGCCGCATTATTAAAACAGAAAACTATAAATCAGGAGAATGCATTATCATCGAGGGAGAGGTCGGCGACAAAATGTATATTTTGAACAAGGGAAGCGTGAAGATCGAGAAGAAAACCCTTTACAACGATAGTTTTGTCGTAGATATACTTTATGAAAATATGAATGTGTTTTTCGGGGAAATAGCCCTGATGGATAATGACTTACGGTCTGCAACTGTAGCCGCTGTAACGGATACGGAATGCTATGTCATTAAAAAGGATGATTTCGAAATTTTATGCCGTGAAAACCCTGAAATCGGTTATTATATAATCAAGGAAATTGCCAAATCCCTCGCTTTAAAATTCAGAAAAATCAACCAGGATAATGTGAACCTCATAAACGCCATCATCAGCGACGAAATCTCGTAGACATTATTTACTCGTTTTCATTTCTCCCTTTTGTTCGGAAGTGGTGATGTATCTGACATATTTCTTAATAAACGCGGTAAGGTCGGTTTTCTTGGAATCCTGGTCATATATGAATTCGAAAGCGACATTCAAGCCGGCATTATCTCCGGGCATATAATGATATCTGACAACCCTCGACGGAATATCGATTTCCTTGTTATCCGCCTTCAGGTTGACCATCACTATATTATTCTCCTTGATAGAATGAGTGAGATATACGTTTTTTGTATTGGCAAGAATCCCGCCTATCGATAAATCCTTTATAGTGAAATCAGAATCCTCTTTAACAGTTTCTCCATGGCTTTTTACGATTATTTCTCCAAGAATATCAGCCAGTCCCTTGATATAGAATATTTCATAAATTGTAAGCTTTTTATAAGCCGGTTCATTCGGTACTGAAACCTCTATCACTCCTACAACCCTTTCCCCGACTATAATGGGAACCATCGCGTAAGAACTTATTCCTTTCGAGAGGTAATTCTGCCTGATCTGCTCTAAAACATCCGGCGCTGCGGTTTTTTTAACCATATCGAAGTATTTTTCATAACCTATAACGCTGTACTTATCGCCCAGATGAAGATAATTATTTAAATTATCAGTATCCCCTATCCAGAATGTCTTTTTATAAATATTCACGACCTTTTCTATCGGGGAAACCGTATTAATATCCTTGAAAAGATTTATCCTGAATCTGTTGGAATACCTGGTTAGCTCATCGCCTACCATTCCGACTATCTTCTTCATATCGGGGGCATCCGCCTGGAGTTCGAGATAAATATTTCTGAGAGTTGCCGGAAGCTCGTCGATATTTAATCCGGATGAACCGTCTCCTGGATTTTTAACGACTTTTTTAATGTTGAGCATCAGGGAATTTGAAATATCCACCCTCGTGAATTTCCTTATCGGATGGTAGAGAAATTTATCGGGAAGGTAAATTTCAATATTTTTTACCGGGAGATTCAACTGCTTAACGCCGGTATTTTCCGAAGTATAGAAATTCCTGTTGTAATCGAAAGAAATTTTAAGGTTTTTAAGGGGTATATAATCCGGAATTTTTTCGAAAAATAGCGATATGGAATTAGTATCTGCCTTTGTAATGAATCCTGTTACTGAAAACTCGCTGTCCTCTTCTTTAACTGCAACAGAAAGATGCTTCAGCCTTATATTATTTAATACAGAAACTATCTCGTTTCGCTGAGTTATTTCCTTTTCCACTGGCCCCCCTCAAGTTATTGATTTATCTGCCAGATTTTAACCGTTCTGTCCCTTGACCCCGAAGCAAGGTGCTTTCCGTCAGGACTCTGGCAAAGCGTCATAATATCCCCCGAATGCCCTTTATAGTTATATATCATAGTGCCTTTTTCAATATCGAAAACGCTTATATAATCATCCTGCCCCCCCGAAAACACGAGGCTGTCGTCTTTTGAAAATATCGCCACGGGGACAGTGCCGGTATGTCCGGTTAAAACACGGTAAGGTTTTTCATATTCGCCCCATTTCCAGATGCTGATCGTCGAATCCGCGCTGGCGCATAGTATGTATTTTTGCGAGGGAGATATGCTGACATATTCTATCGATCTCAGATGGAATTTAACAGCGCTTGATAATTCGAGGGATGGAAATTTCCATACTTTCAAAAAACCGTCTTCACCTCCGCTTATAGCGAACTTTCCATCCGGCGATATGCAGGTACTCCAGACCTCGTTTTCATGCCCTTTGATGTTTGCGATCGGTTTAAGATCGGGAATGTTCCATACCCTGAGCTGGCCGTCGACCCCTGCCGTGATAATATAGCGGCTGTCAGGGGAAATATCAAGCGATTGTATCCCCTTCTTATGGGCATAAGCATTGGTGATCCCTTCAAAACCATTCCCTGTGTGGGCTATTTTCAGTGTCTCGTAAGATCCGTATACGATATAATTATTATCGGGTGAAAATTTTACAGGGATACCCCATGTATCGTAATAACTTTCATTGAATGTCTTTAATATCTTCCATGCCGAACAGTCATTGATAATAACATTTTTATCGGCGCTTCCGGATGCGATCATCTTTCCATCGGGTGAATAATCGACGTAAAAAACATACATATTATGATCGTTCAAAGTATTTACAAGTTCCAGGCTGAAATTACCCGATCTGACTGTTTTTGACGGATTGTTGATATTATTTAAATTTTTAGCCGGTTTAGCTTCGCTGACTCCGCAGGATGAAACAATGCAGATAATAATTACCGGCGCTAAAACTTTAAAAATCCCTTTCATACTTACTACCTTTAAGGAAAAAGGCTATGGAATTAATCCACAGCCTTTTTAATTATTTTAATCGCAGCGAATAACAACCTTCCTTTTTAAAAGCATTCCTACCAGTTGTCAATCATATCGTCAGGGTTCTGGTTCTTTTCACTGAAGAGATCAGTGTCAGCTGTCATATAATCAAAATATGTATAAAAAGGTCTGCCAAGCTGATCATCAGGATCAAATTCAATTCTGAAACCGATGAATGTGATGCCCCTTTCTTCTGAAACTTTGTAATTTTCCTGGTCGATAGTATCGGGAATATTTATATTCACCTGTTTCCATCCGACCCAGATCATTTTATCAGCCCTTAAAAATTTAGTGTTTTCCAGGTAGTCTTTTAAAACCAGGAAAAGGGTATGTTTGAAATTTCTACCCACTACCCAGATTGAAACGGTCTTTGTTATACCCTTGATCTTAATAGGTCTTGCGGGAATGATGCTTACCCAGCTCCAGTCCCTTTTCATGAATTCCACTTTAATACCGAGCACATACTTGTTTTTATCGCTTACAAGGTCTTTCGGGCCGCCTTCCCTTCTCATTGCTGTGGCAATGCCGAAATCTCTGGGCATGAAAGCGGACCATTCTCCCGCTTCTTCAAAATCTTCAATCAGAAGCGTCTGGACGAGCTCTGTAGCTGTTGTTTTATTCGCTTCGGTTCCGGCGTTTGTGTTAATAATGGGCATCTCGGTCGTCCTGTTAAGGTTGTTGTTCTGAGGGTTGCCGCCTGTCCCGTTGCCTGCCGCAGCATTTGTACTGGCCGCATTTGTTGCAGTGGTCTGCTGAGAGAAAGAAACACTGTATATTACCAGAAATAATGATATCAACAATAATTTCAATTTCATATTCTTTTCCTCCACCTATATTACCATCTTTTATTTGCCAGATCGTCGCCGTTGAAACGCTCTACATAGACGTCTGTCTGGACCTGGAGATAGTTAAAATAACAGTAAAATTGATCCACTCTCTCAGTGGGATAAGACCAGAGTTTTATCATCTGAAGGCTGAGAGATTTAAGGAACGGGACATGCCTTTCAGCCTGGGGGATATAATCCGGTATCTTAACCATCAGATTTTTCCATCCGACAAAATCGATATCTCCGGCTGAAATTCTGTTCAGATAACCTTTATAATCAAGTATGTAGAATTCCATCCAGTAATGGTAATTTCCACCCCAGACCCACATGTCCATGCTTCTTACCTGCCCGGGAAGATCTAATGGAGAAATCACTGTCTGAGTGGTGCCTTCAGGCTGGGATACTACAGTCGATGCAGCACCGGCATTGGTCTGGTTTGTAGGAGCGGCAACGGCAGCCTTGGGTGCTTCGGTAGCTCCGCCTCCCTTTACAGGGAAGACTTCTATCCAGTTATAACCCTTCCTTGTATACGCGGCTTTAACACCGAGGGACCATTTCTGCCTCGCGTCTACAAGAGCTGGAAGGCCGAGAGGTTTTGCTTCTAAATAAGTTACCCCGCAGAATTTAGGACTGGGCGGGCTGCTTTCCGCATTCAGATCGGTCGGAATGGCAAACTTGGAAAATCTCGCATTCCATTTAATATTATTAGATTGGTCATTTTCATTCCCGAAATCAGACACTACGACTGTCTGAAGATTTACCGCCTGCTGTCCGCCGCCAAAACTGAAAGAAAACGAGTTATCTTTTCCAATTATGACAAACGACAGGGCAAGTGATAACCATATTAGACCTACATGTCCTTTGCTACCCATAGACCTCTCCTTGGATCATATTTTTGCTTTATAAAACTTGCTTCAATTTATTATTATCGTCAACGCTTATTATCTTTACGTTATAAACGCCTGCTTCCTTTTCATCGACCTGTCCGAAAGCCGCGATTATTACTCTGTCTCCCACCCTGTTGAGATGGGCTCCTGCCCCGTTAAGGCAGATTATCCCGCTTCCGCTTTCACCGGGAATCGCATATGTTACAAGCCTGGCCCCGTTTGTTAAATTCCAGACATGAACCTGTTCGTAAGGGTATATTCCTGCAGAAAGCATAAGACTTTCGTCTATGGTAATACTCCCTATATATTCAAGATTCGTTTCCGTTACAACAGCCCTGTGTATCTTGGCTCTCAAAACTGTCAGCAGCATCAATAATTAAGCCCCTCTTTGATTATTTATTTTAATATACAAAAATTTTTATGTAAAGGGTAATTATGTTATTTTTCATAAGCGTTTTACTTAAGTCCTATGTAATTTTTATCTGCTATTCCCCAATATCGGCCTTCCTTTTTTAAAACTTCATATTTGGCGTTTTTTAATTTGTAATAAACGTAAATATTGTAGTTGTCCTGTACAAGGAAATCTTCGTCAACATTCCTTCCATTCCAGAATTTAGTGTACTCCGCCTGTCCGTTTATCAGGTCAATATTTTCAGCCGCACCGATCATATAGCTGCTGTCAAGCGTTTTCCCCCTGCCTGCGGGCATCGCATAAACTATAAAATCGCAGTACCTGTAATCCTTTATCTTTGAGAAGGCCACGAATGTCATCTTAATTGATTTTCTCGGAGCGGCAGTCTGATTTGTTGCTCCGTTTCCGATTATAATGATAAGGCCGCTTTTACCCTGTTCGTTTTCCGGGGCCTGCTCCAGAACAGTCTGCTCCCTGGAGGTTTTTTCTTTCCTGACAGCCCTGGTTTTACTTTTCATTTTCCTGGAAGGTGTTTCCGCAGAAGATTTCACGGCGATATGGGGAGGAGATGAATAGTTTTCCGATTTCTGAACTTTTTCACCGGCATTCGATTTCTGGCCGATTTCCGGTTCAACGGCGAGCGGCTGCGATTTTTCATGAAGAGAGGGAAGCATATTTGTAGCCGGGGATGTGTTTGTAGCAGGGGAAGGCATAAGACCGGGTTTTACCGGTTCTGTCATATCTGTATTTGTATTTATAGCAGTGTTATTGGTATTCGTGGATGAAAAATCCTCCCTTATATTTTCACTGAATAAATCGTTAGTCTCAGGAGAGGCTTTTTTCCCCCATGGGAGATGAATCCTCTGGCAGTCTGAAACGCAAACAATAACAAGAACGCTAATGAAAATTATTATTAACTTTTTCATTAATTCCTCCGCATACCTTATAAACCGATTTTGGAATATCTGTATGAAAATGTCACTCCGCCGCTCATGATCTTAGGATAAAGGCTTATGGAGTTATAGGGCATCCATTTCCCTTTGTCGGCAAGTTCAAGCAGCTTTAAGGCGTCTATTCCATTGGTCAGGAAAGCCGCTTCATATTGTCCGCTTTTAACGGCCTTGAAGGCTTCCGGGTCGGTATAAGCATACCCGACTTCAGAGTCGTTGTTCGCGTCATTTATTCCCAGCAGGGGAGCTAAAATAACCGATTCGAGTATTTCGCTGTCGGCGACATCTTCCTTAAAAGGCATATTCATATTCAGGATGAGGTGCTTGTCCGGCAACGCCTTCAGGAATATTCCGTAGGATATATTTCCTCTTACAAAACTATCGCTCAAAATCATTCTCAGTTTTTTTTCGGCCTGCTTTTCCGTGTTTGGATCAGTGAATGGAATCGCAGAAAGTTTGTATTTCTGCGACAGATTTTTAAGAAATTCAGCCGGCTTAATCTTGAAACTTTTTACCAATCTGTTGACGGGGTAAAAGCGCATCGCCTTGTCGTACGCGTTGAATAAATTAACAAGGACGAAATTGCAGGGTTCTTTCCCCGTGTATTTATCCTTGAAAGCAATAGCCGCCTCTTTTTTATACTTCAAGGCGGCCTCATACCTGTAATCGTCGATGATATAGAGGGTTTTCTCAGAAAAATACTTAATAATTTCATCCCTGTATCCGGGTTCATCGATCCTGTATATTGTATTCAAATTTCCATCGATGTCAGAGAATCTTGTCAGCAAAGTCACTTTTCCATCCCTGTTGGAAGAAAGAAGGGACCCCATTGAATTCGAACTGTCCTTGATAAGACAGGCTACAGGCTCAAGATTAAACTGCGTTTCCTTAATAAGGTTATATTTGTCGTCCCTGAACTTTTCTATCGTCCTTTCCTGTTTTTTAATATTCCCGTCATAATCTTCGATCTTCAAAAGGCTTATTAGACCGTATCTCTTGTATTCAACTCCATTAAGAGTAACGTTCTGTTCATCGATATAAAGTGAGGGTGTTTTATCAACTACTAAAATATCACGGAGAAGCCAGCCGTAAAGCTTATGGATCGAATTCTTGTATTTTCCGGCTCCATCTCCCTGGCTGTATATGGCGTTACAAAAATTATTTCCGTTTTCACTTAATTTGAGAACCCTTTCTTCGTCAAGAAAATCTGTGGACGGACAGACAAGCTCGCTGATTTTATTCGATTTTTCCGGGTTATAGTATATTCCTGAAAATGGCACAATTACAGCCATATAAACCCCTCGTATTTCGTATTAACAGGGCCATGAAGATGGGTGTTTTTCCCCTAATTTCTTATCGGTTTTTTATATAATAATGATAAACTCTGACAGTGTGTCTTTTTTAACTTTGCGGAATTCCATATTTCATGACATAATATTTTAAAAGGCGGTTATAAAAACCGGTTTTTATATTAATAAGCGCCCGATGGGCCAGCTTAGAAACGGAAGGTATTTTTTTCATGACATGCATCATTGCGGCCACAAGAAATCCGGGTAAAATCAGGGAAATCAGGCAGATTTTAAAACCTCTCGAAATTATTTCACTTTCAGACCTTGGTTTCAACGAAGAAATCCCTGAGACAGGTTCTTCTTTTTATGAAAACGCTCTCCTGAAGGCCACGGGGATCAGTGATAAGTTTAAAAAAGACTACCCGCAGGCTTATATCCTTGCTGACGATTCCGGCCTTGAAATCGACGCCCTTGGCGGAAGGCCCGGGATCTTCTCGGCAAGGTATGCGGCCGGCAATCCTGGAATCATTTCTGAAATGTCGGGAATCCCTGCAGTAAAGAGGAATGCAAGGTTTTCCTGCGTGATGGTATTGCTTTCTCCTGGCGGTGAAATCAATAAAAGCGAAGGCCGCTGCGAGGGAAGGATAGGTTTTACAATTCGAGGCTCCAACGGATTCGGGTACGATCCGATATTTCTTGTAAAAAGGCTCTTTTACAGGAAAACAATGGCTGAAATACCCGATAACCTGAAAAACACATTATCTCACAGGAAAAAGGCCCTTGACGGGATAAAAAAAATATTAAGGAAGAACGGTTTAATATGAAAAAAGACGAAATGCTCTTTCAAATCGGAGCCATAGTGAAAGAAGAATGGACCCATATCCCGTTAAAAGCCGGGTCCGTTTCCTCCGGAGAAAAATTGTCGAAATTAGAGGCTCTTGAAAAAGTTTGCGCAGGATGCACAAAATGCGGATTATATAAAACGGCAAAAAATCTTGTCTTTTACGACGGGAATCCCGATTCTTCAATAGTTTTTATTGGCGAAGCACCCGGAGCGGACGAGGATGAACAGGGCAAACCCTTTGTCGGAAGGGCCGGAAAACTTCTGACCAGAACAATAGAAAAATCTCATTTTTCGAGGAGTGACGTTTACATATGCAATATTCTGAAACACAGGCCGCCAGAAAACCGTAACCCTCTTCCGGATGAAATTGAGGCATGCTCCCCTTATCTGGTGGAGCAATTATCGATTATCAAACCCAAAATTATCGTCACCCTCGGAAATTTCTCCACAAAATTCATACTTTCCACAGATGAAGGCATAACTAAACTCCGGGGCAGCATTATGACTTCTCCGGCCGGCTACAGCGTGATCCCGGCATATCATCCGGCAGCGGTTCTCCGCAACCCCAACCTTACGCCCGACCTGGAAAACGATATAAAAAAAGCGCTTATGCTGATGTAATTGTCAAAGGCCGGCGCTTCTGACACTCGTAACGAAAACATCCTCGAGGGATGGATATATTTTATCAATGCATAAGTTTCCGGATTTCATATTTTTAAATACAGCTTTTATTCCCGGTACTGCATTTATTCCTTTCTCGCAGAGAATATGGATATCAGCCCCGAATATGGCGGCTTCCCTGACAAAATCCTGCCCGGAAAGGGCGTTAAAAGCCTCGATAAGGTTATCCGTCGTGATTTTATAAACGTCAAAGCCCAGAGATTCTTTCAACCCCCCGGGGGAATCGAGGGCAATTATCTTTCCTCCGATGATAAGCGCGATCCTGTCGCAGTGCTCGGCCTCATCCATATAATGGGTTGTAACAAATATGGTTTTTCCTTCTTCTGAAAACCCGTAAATGAGGTCCCAGAAATTCCTCCTCATGATGGGGTCGACTCCCGACGTAGGCTCGTCAAGAAAGAGTATTCCCGGGTTATGTATGATTGCCCCTCCAAGAGCCAGCCTCTGCTTTACTCCAAGAGGAAGGTCCCTCATCAGCTTCTTTTTCATGTCCCCCATTTCCATCTGTCCTGTTATCTCTTCTATCCTCATGGAGAGCTTGTCCCCGGAAAGTCCGTAAATGGAGCCGAAAAACTCGAGGTTTTCAACGACAGTCAGATCGTCGTACATGGAAAACTTCTGCGACATATAGCCTATGCTTTTCTTTATATTGAACTGTTCATTGACAATATCGAAGCCGTTTACATGCCCTGCCCCCGAACTCGGAGTGATGATTCCGCAGAGCATTTTTATAGTGGTGCTTTTACCTGCCCCGTTAGGGCCGAGAAATCCGAAGATTTCCCCCTTTTTAACGCGGAAGCTGATTTTATCAACGGCTGTAAATTTATCGAATTTTTTTGTAAGTTCAAGAACATCGACGGCCGAATTTTTCCCGGAATCCATTATTCAAGCCTCCTTCTGAACCTTCTGGCGCTAAGGTAAAACAATATGCTTCCTATCAGGAAGAGAGCAAGCAGATCTTTCCATAATTCAGGCAAAGAGGTCCCTCTCAGAAATACGCCCCTGATAATATTTACAAAATACAGCATGGGATTTATCAGGGTAACCGGACGGACAGGGGCCGGCATGGAATATACCGGGAAAATAAATCCGGAAAGCAGCATCGAAGGTATAAAGTATAGAAATGTCGAAAGCAGGGCCTCCTGCTGGCTTTTTGAGATTGTCGAAATATACAGGCCTATGGAGACCGTTGAAATTATGAAAAGCAGACATGCGAAAAGGAGGAAGAAGATATTGCCGTTGAAAGGCACTCCAAACCAGAAAATGGTAATAGTAGTCACAATAATAACGTCTAAAAAACTAACCAGTATAAACGGGATGGTCTTGCCGGCTATCAGCTCGTACGGATGGATCGGCGAAACAATAAGCTGGTCGATAGTCCCTGTTTCCCTCTCCTTGACGATCGACATCGCCGTCAGTACAATAGTTATCAAAGAAACCACAAGCCCGAGTACCACAGGCAGGAAAAAATTCCTGCTCGACAGGTCGGGGTTGAAGAGCACTCTCTGTTTCATCACTATGTTCTGCCGGAACTTCACGCCCCTGATGCCCTTGTTTAGAATAAAAAGCTTTATCCTCTTGTTGAAATAATCAAAAGAATAACCTGCGGTTATCTGATTTACATAGGAGACAATAACAGCAGCCCTGCTTGAATCCGTACCGTCAACGATAATCTGGACCTTTGTGATTTTCCCCCCCCTTATCTTTTTCGAAAAATCCTTTTCTATGTGGATATAAACCTCGGAATCGCCTTTATCGAGGATGCCGTCAAGTTCCGACGAAGAATCGAGGTCCCTGTAAACCTCGAAATAACCCGAACCTGTGAATTTTTCGATAAGCTCCCTGCTCATGCTTGTCCTGTCCTCGTCGAATACCACAACCCTCACATTTTTAACATCGGTGTTAACAGCGTATCCAAGTATCAGGAGGCTCATTATGGGAGCCGCGAATATCACGAGCCTCATCCTGGGGTCCCGGAACATCTGTTTGAATTCCTTTATCAGGAAAGGACGAAGTGCCGCAAAAGGAGCCATTATGATCACCCCTCCGGTAATTTCATTACAATGTTTCTAAGGCAGATAAAACTCATTACGACGGCAAACAGGAAAAGGAATAATATCTGCTCCCACATAAGCATATAACCTATGCCTTTAAGCGCTATGCCCTTCATGTAAACTATCAGGTACTTGGCCGGGATTAAATATGTAATAATCTGGACTATAAAAGGCATGTTTTTAACCGGAAATATGTACCCGGAGAGTATGAATGACGGAAGATATGTCAAAATCACAGACATCTGGACCGAGAGAACCTGCGATTTCGTTGCGGATGAAATGAAAATCCCCATGCTCGACGCCCCTATCAGGAAAAGGAGAGCGACAAGGTAAAGCTCGATAAAACTTCCCCTTATGGGCGCCTGGAACACGAAATAACCGATGCAGACAGCTATGATAAGGTCGAAAAACGCGATGAATACATAAGGGAAGAGTTTTCCAAAGAAAATTTCATGCCTCCGCAGCGGGGTTGTTATCAGGCTTTCCATTGTTCCCCTTTCCCACTCCCTTGAAATCGTAAGGCTGGTTATTAGGGCCGATATTATGGCCATTATGATGACAATGATCCCCGGCACTATGTAATTCTGGCTTTTCAGCTCGGCGTTATACCAGATCCTTGTCCTGATATCGATCGGAAGCGTTAAGGAAGAAAGCCCGTAACCGTTCATCTCGGCAACCTTGTTTTTATTGTTGAAATTGTAGAGAATTGTGTTTACATACCCGAGGGCGACAGTCGCCGAGGTTGAATCCGAACCGTCAATAATCACCTGGAAGTCCGGGCTTTTACCCGTTTTATATTTCTTTTCGAAGTTCTCGGGAATAACAATTGCCATGACAATCGCGCCGGTTCTTATAAGCGGGTCTATCTCCCTGCTGTCCGATAAATATTTGTAAGTGGAAAAGTACTCCGAATGGAAGAAATTATCGAGAAAATTTCTTGATAAAGGTGTTTTATCCTGGTCGAGTATCGCAAAATTCACATGCTTTACATCCATCGAAAGGGCGTAACCGAAAAGAAGGATCAGAATAATGGGAAGCGCCAGTGAAAGGGCCATGCTCCTGAGGTCCCTCCTGATCTGGATCCATTCCTTACCCGCGATCGCCCTGATCCTGCGCAGAGATTTTATTAAATTTTTCATGATGCTTGCCTCATCGCAAGTATCTCTACGAAACAATCTTCAAGCCCCGGTATGTTTGCCCGGATGGAGACTATTTTAATGCCATCTTTGCCGAGGACAGCTTTAAGCTTTTCTTCCGATACGGCATCGCCTGGCAGGAAGATTTTCAAAGTAGAGCCGGTAAGGATTACGGATTTGAATTCATTATAGGCTTTCAGCACCCTTTCAGCTTTCCGGGGGTCCGATACAATGACTTCTAAAAATTTCAGGGGTATGAGTTTTTTGATCTCTCCGGGTGTGCCCAGGGCGATAATCTTTCCCCTGTGCATCAGGGCCATCCTGTTGGCGCGTTCGGCCTCGTCAAGATAGGCCGTGCTTATTACTATGGTTTTGCCTTCGGAAAGCAGGTCGTATAGTATCTTCCAGAACTCCCTTCTTGAAACAGGATCGACCCCGTTTGTCGGCTCATCAAGAAGTATTATATCCGGATTATGGACAAGGCAGCAGGCCAGCCCTAATTTCTGTTTCATGCCTCCCGATAATTTTCCCGATAGCCTGTTTTTAAACGGTTCAAGCCGGCTGAAGGAATACAGAACGCCTAAATTAGCTCTTATTTCCCGGTTCGACATTCCGAAGAGATTGCCGAAGAAGAAGATGTTTTCTTCTACTGTGAGGTCTTCGTAAAGGCCGAATTTCTGGGGCATATAAGCAAGATTGTCTTTTACATCATAAATATTTTTGAAAAGGTCTTTTCCATTCATAATAACAGAGCCTGCCCCGGGATGCAGTATTCCTGCGAGGATCCTGAGCAGCGTGCTCTTTCCGGCACCGTCAGGGCCTACGATGCCGAAAATCTCACCTTTTCCGACCTCGAAGGAGACATCGCTTAAAGCGGGAGCCTGAAGGGTCCTGTAAGATTTGCTTATACCTTTTATTTCTATCAATGCGCACCGTCCAGGTAGATGACCGCATCGGCAGGCATTCCCGGCTTAAGGGCCTCATCAGGATTATCAAGGTTGATCTTGACTGCAAACATAAGCTTCACCCTTTCATCCCTGGTTTCTATCGTTTTTGGCGTAAATTCGGCTTCCTCGGAAATCGTGGATACGACTCCCCTGAAATCCCTGCCGGGATAACTGTCTACATGGACGGCAGCCTTCATCCCGAGCTTAACAAGGCCGAGCTTCTTTTCATCAACATATATCTTGATATATAAATGCCTGAGGTCAGCCATGGTCAAAATGGCGGAACCCGGAAAAGCGGTTTCACCGATCTCGAGGTTCTTTACCAGCACGGTGCCGTCGATCGGAGCTAAGATGACCGCGTTCTCTATATTTGCGGTGATCTGCTCCAGAGCCGCCTTGCTCACCCTGTAGAAGGCCTGGGCGTCATCAAACTCCTTTTTTGACGCCGAGCCGGAGCTGTAAAGGCTTGAGACCCTTTTCAGGTTAATATCGGCGTTTTCAAAACTCGCGGCTGCCGAATTCCTTTCCGCCGCAAGCTCGTCATGGACGAGCTTCACCAGGAGCTGGTTTCTTTTGACTTCCACCCCTTCATCGACGGGAAGTTCGGCTATCCTGCCTGAAATGGTGGAGCTTATCTCTATCTCCGTGGCCTCTATCGTTCCGGACCCTTCGAAGGTCCTTACGTTATTGCTTATATTCCTGAATACTTCAAAATACAGAGTGGCTGCTAGAAGAACTATAATAACTCCCGCTATAGGTATGATGGCCTTTGTTTTCATCAGATCCTCCTCTTGATACGCTTTAATTGAGTTTTAATGTCCTCATCAGGCTGTCCGTAAATTTATCAGAAAACGCCTTCTCAATTTTATCGATCCCTATCCCGTAAACCCTGCTGACATCTTCCGAAATACAGTAATACATAATAAGCGGCAATCCCTGAAAAAAAAGCATCTTTGTTATATAGGAATCCCTGTCCCCCTGGTTCCCGTCTTTATTAGTCATATCATAAATCTCGAAATAAAAATCTTTCAGAAGGGATAAAACGATCTCATAATCTAATTTACCCCTCAGAACTTCGGAAATAATTATGCGGAGAAAAGCGGCTTCTCTCCCGAAGACAGGCCTCAATTTCGAAAGTATCAATTCAACTTTCAATTCCTCGAGTTTTTTAAGACCGGAAATAATTTCCGAGAGGTGCAGCTTTGCCGAACCTATAATCCTGCCTATCAGCTCTTTAAGGATGTTTTCCTTGCTCTGAAAATGGTAATACAGCATGACCTTGCTGACCCCGGCCTTGCGGGCGATCTCTTCCATCTTAGCCTCGTCATAGCCCTTTTTTATCATGATCTCCTTTGCAGCCCCGAGTATGGCTTCCTTGGTATCCCCGGAATCCCGCTTATTATTCATATACCGCCCCTTTTTTTGCAAGCCCAAACTTACAGTTAAATTTACTGTTTTACAGTAAGTATGAACTCGTTGTTTTAACCGTCGGTATAATTATATTAAAAATTTGACTGGTTGTCAATAGTAAGAAAATAAATCATTTTTTTATAGGCCGGGCGTAATGCTCTATTCTATCAGTGAAAGGCTGATCTGTGCTATGAGAAGACCCGTGTTCTGCCATTTTTCATTCTCAGAAACAACTTCGAAACCTGTTATGCTGCGCCAGTCGAAAAGCCCCTCCGGATTATACCATTTGTCTTTCCATGCGCCCTGTTCGGTGAATTTATCGAGGCCGACATAAACAGTCTGCCAGTCTCCGCTTTTTTTAAGGGTCTTATCATCAAGTGTGTATCTGATTCTCCAGGGCCTTGAAACGGGATCGTCTTTCCTGACGGAGAGAAACCTGATATCAACATTTTTAAACCCCGGCTTCAATTTCAATTTTATCACAACGCTGCATTTTCTTTCAAGCAGTTCCGATAGATCCTTCGCCGGTTTGAAGGAAAAATTAAGCCGGTCGTAACGGTCAAGGTTATCCATATCTATTGAATATTTACCGTTTTCAGGGGATTCTGTGTCATACAGGCCGATAGAGCCGTTGATAGTATAGGATGCTACTGCTAATCCCGGGGCCGGGTAATTGTCGAATATATAAAAACCGTTAGTTTCAGGTTTTATTTTGAGCTCGTTAAAGGAGGGCGGGTTAAGGCCGAGAGCCATGACTATGGGAATATCCAGGTCGTAATCGAATACTTCATCCGAATCCTTTTTGAATAACCCGAAAGAGCTTCTGTAATCCCAGGAAGTCCTGGGGATCGAATACTTCTCTAGGATCTTTCTTACAGAATCATACCAGTAAAACCTGTCTCCATCCTGCGCATTTTTATTTAAAACGCCGAATTCACCGCAATAAACTATTTTGCCTGTTTTAGCCCTGAAATCTACTGCCTTAAGGATTGTCTTTTCAAGCGCTCCGTTATTGGCTTCAGAGGGATATTCCATGCTTAATTTTTTCTGCACCCATGTATTCAACAAATCGGAAGGACAGGGAGGCATCCTCTTTTTGTCGTAGGGATAAGGGATGCCTTTAAGGGATGTCTGAGGCGGTTTTAACCATGCGGCTCCCTGGTGTGTAAAAAGCATAGGGTCGTAGAAGTGAAATGTGTAGATGATATTATCGTCATCGAAATCGGGAAGTTTCGAGAGCGAATCAATATCGTTCCAGCCCGCTCCGCCTGCTATTATAGTATGTTTTTTATCGATCTGCCTTATTTTATTTATAACATTTTTCTCGATCATGCCCCAGGCTGCCGGACTGATCCCATGCGGCTCGTTGAGTATTTCGTAATAGAGTAAACTGCCCCGGCTTTTATAATGGCCGGCTATCTGTGTCCATATCTTTGATAAAATATCTCCGACAGAAGGATCGGTCATTTTATCGGAATCTGAATGATTGTCAAGGATAAGCGAAATATTGAGCTCTTCGCATATATCCACAGCCCTGTCGAGGAATTTAAATAACATGGGATCTATTATATAATCGGGAGCTCCGCCTGTCATTGCATGAAGGTTGATCGGAAGGCGGATGACATCGCATCCGAGACTTTTGATATCCTCAAAATCCTTTTTCGTGTATTTGTTTGCCTGTATTGATCTGACCGCAGGTTCCTGGAACCATTCAGTCAGATTGATCCCTTTTGTAAAAATCTCAGTAGAAAAAAGAGGGGTTGCTATAAACAAAAAGAGAGAGAGAAAACCAGGGCCCTTCAAGAGTCAATTCTCCAGGTAGCCGAAAACGGGCTCGCCGGCTTCAGGGTGCCATACCCGGTCAAGTTTGCCGTTAATGCGCCTTATCGCCCCCTCCTCGCTCGATACATAGAGGGTTTTGCCGCTCTCGGCAGCTACGAGGGGCCGTAGCTTCACCCTGTCGGAGAGTGCCATAAACCCGCCGTCGAAGCCGATTATGAAAGCAAAGGGCCCGTTGAGAAGCAGGCTCCCGTATACAATCCTTATCTCCTTGTAAAGAGCCTTCGATTTCTCATCCATTGCGTCAATATCTTTCCAGAACGGCGCCGCAAAAACTTTGGCTATCTGATCCCAGGAAAGGTTATGCTTCCTTTTCAGGAGATCGACGGCATAAGCGACGACTTCGGTATCGGTCCTCATTGTGCATTCGTAACCGAAACTCTCAAGGTATCTTCTGTTAATTCCGTAAGATGAAATTTCGCCGTTGTGGACAACGGAATAATTAAGAATAGTGAACGGGTGAGCGCCTCCCCACCAGCCTGGAGTGTTGGTCGGAAACCTGCTGTGAGCGATCCATGTATGGGCCCGGTATTCGTCAAGCCTGAAAAAATCTCCGATCTCATGAGCTTCGCCTACTCCTTTGAACGCTCCCATATTCTTGCCGCTCGAAACTACAAAAACTCCGTCGATATTCTTGTTTATAAACAGCACTTGCGAAACGACGTAATCGTCCTCTTTTTCATTTCCAAGCTGGGCGTCCGTTACACGGCAGAAATACCTGTAAAAAATGGGGGGTTTGCTGATCGTTTTGTTCTTCCTTGTCGGGATCTGGTCTTCATATACGATATCGAAATATTTTTTTATATAATCCTTTCCGGCTTCCATCGAAGCGTTATCGTCATACATCACATGCAGAGCATAATAATCCTTGTATGTATCGTAAAGGCCGTAAACGGCGAAACCTCCGCCCAGGCCGTTTCCCCTGTCTTTCATATGTTCAATGCCTTTTATAGCATCGGTTCCTGTTGATTTTATCCCGTCCCTGTTAATAAATCCGATAAGGCCGCATCCCGAGATATCCTTTTCGCCGTATGGGCTGGTAAGAGCGTAATTACGAGTCATTTTTATACCTCTCGATAACTTTTAGGGCGGTTCCAAAAACTTGTTCTTGAAAAACAATCAATATTAATGGATCTAATAATTCCGCCCAATGCCCTGGTGCCTGGCCTGGCGCCAGTCCCCAGGACAGGTGGGCCCTGGTGCCTAACTGGCCCCAGGACAAGCACTACCAAGCAGGTCCCCAAAGGCCGAAGCGAAGCGAAGGTCCCCGTAAGGGGGGGGCAGTTATTAGAAGTGCCCATTACAGGGTAATATTATATTTATTCGGGATTAAAAACTCAAGAATTTGATATCGACTCCTCCTTCCAGGTTTGAAAATTTTCACGGGGCTGACTATACTATTTCATGATCAATCCTGAAGAATCCATAAGAAGCCTTGAGCTTTCCAGTCCCTACATATCAATGCTCCTTTCCAGGAATGAAGCGCTGAGACTGGAAATGTATAATATTATCGAGGGTTTTAACAATGGGACCCTGGAAGGAGTAATAGAGGATCCGTATTCTTTGAAATACCCTTTCCCGCCTGAGGATGCCGCGCCGGAAAGCCTCAAGCTCCGGTCAAGGGAAATAAAAAACAGGGAGCTTGCTCTTATCGCCCTCAAGGATTTTCTTAAAATTTACACCGTCAAGGATACCATCGAAAGTCTTTCAAGGCTCGCTGATTTCTGCATAGATTACTCGGTCAAAAGCCTTTTAGCCGGAAGCGGTAATGATCTGCTGCGTTATAAATCCCTCGTGGAAAACCTTATTATTATCGGAATGGGGAAATTAGGCGGGAACGAGCTTAATATCAGTTCAGATATCGACCTGGTTTTTCTTGTAGGGGATTCCGACGATTATACAGGGGCATTACTGACAGGCCTTCTTGATTTTATAAGCTCCACGACAAGCGAAGGCTTTTTATACAGGGTGGATATGAGGCTGCGTCCGGAAGGCGGCAACGGTCCGCTCTTTATGAGAGCCGCCGATGCTCTTGACTATTACAGAGACAGGGCAAGAAAATGGGAGCTCCAGGCAATGATAAAAAAAAGGCTTGTCTGGGGAAGCGCAGTTCTTTTCGATGAATTTTCCACCCGGCTTGACGATATTATATACAGCCATCACCAGCCGCATGCCATTTTATACGACATTAAAAGGACCAAGGATCTTATCGAAACCAATATTCGCAGCAGAAACCTTTTATTCGAAATAAAGCAGTCCCCTGGCGGAATAAGGGATATAGAATTTATTATCCAGTTTCTCCAGCTTATCCATGGAATAAGGTATCCTGAATTTAAAAATCCCAATTCGCTCACGGCTCTTTCGCTTCTCAGTACATTCCATATTATAACCCCCGGAGAATTCTCGATTCTGCATTCGAGCTATATAACCTTGCGTAAAATAGAAAACATCATACAGCTGAAAAACAATACTCCCGAACATTCCCTGCCTGCTGATGACAAGGATATCGAAACGCTGTTCCGCCCCTGGAGGATAGACGGATTCGATTCCGGCACAGATAATTACAGCATGGAGTTTAAGGCAAGGCTTCAAAATATCATGAAAGAAGTCAGGGAAATATTCACATACCTTTTCGATGAAACCATCCATTACCTGGAATTGAAGGATAATCTTCTCGCCGGTCACCCCGATATCGACAGGGAACTCCTTTCGGATCATTTTCTGAGGATGGACAGCGAGTATTTCCTGTCCTTCAGCGAAGATAATATCTATTCTCATTTAATGATGATTTCAAAACTCGATATCCGGAACCCCGCCCTCATTAAAGCTGAAAAAACAGGGCCCGGAAGGTGGGAGCTTACAATCGTAGCTTTTGATTATTATTATGAATTTTCGAAAATCGCAGGACTGGTTTCAGCCTATTACCTGAAAATCATCAGCGGCGAATCATTCACATACGGCGGAGATTCCGGCGCATTTTACAGGAGACAGGAAAAGAGGATATACCCATATTCCCCTCCCGCGGAAACCGGGGGGCTGATCTACAGGAGAAAGATTGTATGTTTTCTAACCGTCGAAGAGTTTGAAAATCATCATGAACCGGACTGGGATAATTTCAGGAAAGAGCTGTCCTTTATCCTGAGTCTTCTTGAAAACAACAGGGCAAGGGAAGCCGAGGAATTCCTCAATAACAAGATCCTCGGTCTTATTTCATTGATTCAATCCGGCGAAACTCCGTCTATAGCTCCGGTTGAAATAGGCGTCGACAATGTTTCAAGCAGCCGGTATACGATTTTGAACATAAGTTCCGGGGACAGTTTCGCTTTCCTGTACACATTTACGAACGTTCTTGCCCTTTATAATTATTATATATTTAAAATCGAGATAGATACCTCCGGTGAGAGGGTCTTCGACAGGCTGTTTATTCTCACAAGGGACGGAAAAAAGATACTGGAAACAAGGGAAATTGAAAATCTTAAAATAGCCGCAGCCCTGATAAAGCAGTATTCGACTTTACTCCAGAATGCCGTCAACCCCGATAAAGCGCTCCTGTATTTTGACGAACTTCTCATGAGGGTTCTGGAAAGCGGAGATAAAAAAGAGCTTCCGATTTTAGGGCAGAAGGATGTCCAGGAAAAATTGGCGGCCGTATTCGGGATCGGCGATTATTTCTGGGAGGACCTGATAAGGCTGCAGTATACTGATATGCTGCCGGTGTTGAGCGATCCTGTCCTTAAGCAGCATTTCACCAGGGAACAGCTTACCGAATTATTTTTAAGTGAATTATCCGGACAAACAGGGAAGGTTCGGGAGGGAAATTTCAGCATCCTTCTGAATGACTGGAAGGACAGGGAAATGTTCAGGATAGATATCAGGCAGATACTGAAGATGACCGGTATGGCAGAATTCTCCCTGGAACTGACCGATCTTGCCGAATCGGTCATAGATATTGCAATGAAGAAAATTGATAAAGAGATGCAGAAGACAGGCGGTATGAAAAAAGTACCGGCCTGGGCGGTTTTCGGACTCGGAAAACTCGGGGGCAGGGAACTCGGCTACGCCTCGGATATAGAAATAATGTTCATCTATGATGATGATCCGGAGGAAAGTACCCGCGGCAATAATGACATGGTTACCTATTACGAAAAATATATGCAGGACCTTCTTAAGATCATTCGTTCAAAAAGAGAGGGGATTTTCGAGATTGATTTAAACCTCAGGCCTTACGGCAAATCATCCCGAATTCCGGTTTCGAAATCAGTCTTTCTTGAATATTTCCGTGAAGGCAAGGCTTATTATTTCGAAAAGCAGGCCATGGTCAAGCTCCGCCCTATATGCGGGGGTAACGCGCCCGAAAGCCTGATAAAAGATATCATTTCAGGTCGCGACCTTTTTGTCTACAGCGGTATAAAACCCGATATCAACGCGCTGTATAAACTCAGGGAAAAACAGATCGGCTCGTATATAAAAAAGCCGGGCCTGACCAATATTAAATACTCGAAAGGATGCCTTGTGGATATCGAATACCTCGTACAGACCCTCCAGATAGCCTGCGGTAAAGATATCCCGGCCGTCAGGTGCGAATCCACGCTCGACTCCATAGAAGCCCTTTTCAAAACCGGCGTAATTGATGAAAATTCATGGGGAATTTTAAATAACGGCTATCTATTTTTCAGGAATCTCATCAATATCCTCAGGATGGTCAAGGGAAACGCGAAAGATCTGAGCGTCTATCCTCAGGATTCGGCCGAATACGACTACCTCGTTAAAAGGAGCTATTTTGTCGGCATTATCGATGAAAAATCACCTGTCCTTCTAAAAAACACAATTGACAAACACAGGCAGGATGTCTCTTCTGTTTTTGAGAATGAGATCAGGAAGCTGCAGCTATAAGAGCTTTAACGCTTCTGCAGGAATTCGAGAAGGCTGTCGGCTATTTTCCGGGTTTCGTATTTAATCACCGTGAAATGCTCTTTTGACGATACGGGGGCGCCGCTTCCGTTGTATTTGAAATTATCAAAGATCATCGTGCACCTGTTTTCTTCAGTCAAAAATTTTATAGTGTAATTAACGGTTTTTACCTCAGTTCCATCCAGAGTTATGTCAAGGTATCCTCTGCCTGTAATTTTTCCGGCCCCCAAAGGGGCAGTTGGCTTTTCCAGCCGCTCTTTCAGGACACTCCTGGAAGAGTTTCCGTTTTCGGCAAGCCATGCGAGGATATTGTTATAGAGGGCTTTTTCATTCATCGTGACGTCAAGAATATACCTGACGGACATATCTTCAGGCCTGACGGTATCCGGAACTGCGCAGCCGAAAACAAGGATCATGATTCCGAGAAATAATAGAATTATTGATGCTTTAATAGATCACCCCCGGCCTGATATAATTTTGATATGCTTTGTATAAAGTGTCAATTAATTTATCAGGATTGAAAGAATTTCCGGTTAAAATTCGATCCTTAAACCAAGCACCGGCAGGATGGGAATATCATTCTCCGGGGTTTGCGTCAGCTGTCCGTTATTTACCGAATATGAGTATCCGAGGATATTGGCATTATCTAAGGCATTCAGGACTTCTACATAGAAATAGCCTCCTGCGTCAGGGCCGAACATCCATTTAAGCCATGCCCAATCGCCGAAAGGAATAGTTAATTTCAAATCAAGCCTGACATACCATGGCGTGTACATGCTGTCGTAATCGCCGTTTAAATAATAATACTGGCTCCACCCGTTTACAGTGGCGGCTACATAATTCGTGACAGGGGTATACGGCAGGCCGCTCATTGCCGTCAGTGTCATCGAAAACTTCCATTGATGAATAAAATCCAGAAACAACGGTTTGTCGGGGTTTTTATAATATGTGAGTTCCGCAACCGCGGATATGGTGTGGGTCCTTAGATAACCGGGTACAAAGTACTGGTCCAGGGGCTGGGAATACGGATTGGCAGGGTTATCTGGCGAGCGGTCCGTTATTTCCTCGAGGCCGTTTACATATGTATATGAGACCCATCCCGACAGCCAGTCACCTTTCTTCTGCTTTTTCTGCAGGTAGATATCCCCTCCGAAAATGTTCCTGATCCCGTTATTATTTATATTGATAACGGAATCGCTTTCGTCAAGATCGTAATAATATTTGTAAAATCCCTCGATCTTGAACATATAATCGGGGTCGGAATATTCCGCTCCTGTTATCGCGTGGTAGACCTTCTCGCTTTGAAGGTCAGGGTTTCCGTTTACGCTGTTCAAATCGAAATAGTTAAAGGGAAATAATGAATAACGCCCGCCCCTTATGTAGAAGTCGAGATCCCTTGCCGCTTCCCATTTGATCCCGGCCTGGGGATTGAAATTGTATTCGTTATTGAGAGACCAGTATTCCTCCCTTCCCCCTAATTCAAGTATAAGGGACTGTATGAATTCCCAGTTATCCATCAGGTAGGCTGCACAATATGTGGCCTGAATCGGGTTTGGATTGTAATTTATGCTTACAATATTTGTCCATACTCCCTGGGGGTTCAGCGCATATTCGCTGATATCCATGTTTCCGTACAGGGGGTTGCAGTAGAGAACCATACCCCCGGCCTGGATTTTATGGCCCGGGATGGAATTCAAATAATAATTCGGAATAATCTGGTATATGTACTGGCCGTTGGATATATTTGCCTGTAAGATTGAACCCTGGCTGAACAGTTCATTAATTATAGTAGGCGTAACTCCCGCAGAGATATCGAAAGAATCCTGGGAATTAACCTCTCGGGTATATCTCGCACTGCCTATGACATTGAGTATATGGTATTGATAGTCAGCCCCGGGGCTATAGCTGTTCTGCATGGTGTTGGTAGAAGCGCCGAGATTGAGCTGAACACCCTCTATGGAACTGTAAGCATCGAAGACGAGCTTATCGTCAGGTGTGATGTCCCAGCTTACTTTCATGATACCGTCGTAGAGGTAAGGCCATTGTACTAAATCTCCCGCTAAACCCGGTTCGACAAGCTGGATTATAATCGGACCGATTATAGCATAAGAAGTCGCTCTCAGATCCAGTGCGACAGTCAGGTTAGAAGTTAACGGGCCATCTACAAGTATTTCCGCATTTATCAGGGATAAGTCTATGAATCCTTTCCACCTGGCCGAGCTTCCGTTTATCGTATCGACAACCACTATTCCGGAAAGGCCCTGCCCGTACATTGCAGGGTAAGCTGCCGTATAAAGATCTATGCTTTCGACAAAAGACGGATTGAACATGGATATTGATACTCCTAAAACATCCCATCTCGTGGGATTTGCTATCATTATACCGTCCATAGAAGCGATCCATTCGTTAGCGTTTCCTCCCTGGATGTACATGGTGCTGTCAAGCGCGCTCCCGCCCGATGAAACACCTGGCATAAGCTGGAGGGTTTTAAATGAATCATTTATTAATCCCTGGGAGTTGGCGCTGAGATCCCCCTGGTTTACAGTAGTCCTGCTGTCCACTTTTCCCTTGTTGCGCTTTGATTCGACACTGATCTCTCCAAGGGAATAAACCGCCTGTTTTAAGAGGATTACCATTTCCTGATTTTCATTTTTAATTTCAATCGAATTTGAATATTTTTCATACCCCGGCAGCATTGCATAAATTGTGTATTTTCCGGGCTTAATGTTCTTAAACACACAAATCCCTTTATCGTCAGAGAGGAAGTCGGCCTTGATTTCCGGAAAAGTCAGTTCCGCATCTTCCAGGCCTATCCTGCCGTCGGTAACTTTCACCGTCAGGTTCGCGGAAAAAGATAAACCGGCTGCCGCAAAAAACATGATAATCGATATGAATATTATTTTCATTTTGAATTTCCTTTTTTCGTAGCATACCATGCTTTTTTTGCCGAAACAACATTTCAATCTAAAAAAAAGCCCGCTCCTTTCGGAACGGGCCTTGTTTTAATATGGTTGTTGTTTAAATGTCATAGTACAGGAAGAATTCATAAGGATGCGGCCTCTGCTGGATAGCCCTTACTTCATTCACCATCTTGTAGTCGATCCATGTTTCGATAACATCTTTTGTGAAGACGTCTCCCTTGAGGAGGAATTCATGGTCGTTCTTGAGGTTGTTCAGTGCTTCTTCAAGAGAACCAGGGATATTTCCGACTTTAGCCTGTTCTTCGGGCGGGAGGTCGTAAATATTTTTATCCATAGGTTCGCCCGGGTCAATTTTATTCTGGATGCCGTCCAGTCCTGCCATTGTCATTGCGGCAAAAGCTAAGTAAGGATTGCAGCTCGGATCGGGTGTCCTGAATTCAAGACGCTTTGCGCTCTCTTTTGATGAATACATAGGTATTCTTACAGCAGCGCTTCTGTTCCTTGCCGAATAAGCAAGCTTAATAGGGGCTTCGAAGCCCGGCACAAGCCGCTTGTAGGAATTCATAGTCGGGCATGTAATAGCGACGAGAGCATTTGCATGCTTTAAAATACCGCCGATATACCAGAGGCCTTCCTGGGAGAAGCCTGCATATTTGTTGCCGGCGAAGAGGTTCTTGCCGTTCTTCCAGATACTCTGGTGGCAATGCATGCCGCTTCCGTTATCGCCGAAGAGTGGTTTGGGCATGAAGGTAACTGTCTTGCAATTATTGACAGCGACTTGCTTTGTTACATATTTATACATCAGGACCTTGTCGGCCATCCTGACAAGTTCGTCGAAACGCATGTCGATTTCAGTCTGGCCCGCGGTTGCAACTTCATGATGGTGAGCTTCGACCCTGATGCCGACTTTTTCAAGCATCTGGACCATTTCACTGCGGAGGTCCATAAGAGAATCTGAAGGGGGTACCGGGAAATATCCCTCTTTATGCCTGATCTTATAACCCTTGTTGCCGCATTCTTCTTCCCTTCCGGTATTCCAGACGCCTTCGTCTGAATCTATGTGATAAAATCCTTCTTTGGTGTTCTGGCCGTATCTTATATCATCGAATATGAAGAACTCGAGTTCAGGCCCGAAGTAGATCATATCGCCGATGCCTGTGCTTTTTAAATAATCAACTGATTTTTTAGCGATATGCCTGGGGTCTCTTGAGTATTCCTGGTGTGTGATAGGATCCTTGATATCCGCAATCATGATAAGAGTGGGATACTGGGTAAAAGGATCGATAACTGCTGTGCTCGGATCAGGCATCAGGAGCATATCTGATTCGTTAATGCCCTGCCAGCCGCGGATTGAAGAACCGTCGAATCCCAAACCTTCTGTAAAAGGGCTGTCATCCTTAAATTCTGAAACAGGATAAGTACAGTGCTGCCACATTCCCGGAAAATCCATAAAACGTAAATCGACCTGAACTATGCCTTCTTTCTTTATCAGGTCTAATACACCCTTAGCGTCCATATATACCTCCAAATTTATTTTAATTATGCTAATCGTTTACGGCAATTATTGTTCCATAACGAAATTCCGAAACAACCCTGTCTTTATCTCTCTGTTTTCTTCAATGTTTAATTATAATTAATTAAAATTAAATTACAACTTTTATTAATTATTATTCTGATCTTAAAAAATTATTTGCTTATAAATTACTCACCTATTATAATAGTGGTTAAATAATAGACATATTGAGGTCTGGAATGGAAGGTAATTATACCAAAGAACTTGAAGAAAAAATCAAAAGGCTGAAGCTTATCCAATACCTCACAATAGCCATGAATGAGACATCCGATTCCCAGGAACTCCTGAAGATTATGCTCGATAAATGTATTTCTATCACTGGAGCGGACAGCGGTTCGATCATGATAAAAGACCCCGGTTCAAGACATCTCAGGTACGAGGCTTTCAAGGGGCTGGATGAGGACATGGTTTTCAATACTCCTATTGAGGTCGGCGAAGGGCTTACAGGAACCGTATTCCAGGACGGCATACCCAGGCTTGTCAATGATGTAAGCATCGATCCGTTTTATTTACCCGTTCGTAAGGATATAAAAGCCGAACTTGCTGTGCCCCTGTCGGTCCAGGGTAAAATCATCGGCGTGGTCAATGTCGACAGCGCTAAAACCGGCGCTTTCACAGAAGACGATATGGAATTTCTCCAGACTATTTCAAATCAGGCGGCACAGATACTTGTCAGGACAAATCTTAACCACCAATTAGAAAGCAAGATAAAATTAAAAGACATCCTTCTGGATATTTCGCAGAGCATAGAAAAAATATTCGAACTGTCCGATTCATTTGAGATCGTGATGAAAAAATTAGCTGACAGTTTCGGAATCTACAGGGGCATGCTAGTTCTTTTCGAAAAAGACGAACCTAATAAATTGTCTATTTATAATGCTTATAATATTACTGATGAAGAAATGTCAAGAGGCATTTACAAGGTAGGCGAAGGAGTGGTAGGAAGGGTTGTTGAAACGGGAAAGGCAGTCACGGTGAAGGACATCAACAAGGATGATTCCTATCTGAACAGGCTTCAGATCAAGAGAGACAAAAACATCCCTATATCTTTTATCGCGGTACCGATAAAGATCGAGGGTATAGTTGTCGGTGTGTTAGCTGTTGAAAAATATTATGAAAGTGACTCGATGCTCCTTGATGAAGAAGACCTGATGACTCTCGTTGCCAATATTATAGCTAACAAGGTTAAATCCTGGGAGAGGATATACAAAGATAAAGAGAACCTTATCGCTGAAAACCTCAGTCTGAAAAAAGAGCTTTTCAAAAATTTCGCTGTCGACAATATCATAGGTAAAAACAAGCTGATGATCGCGGTTTTTGAACTTATCAGGACAGTATCCGACAGCAGTTCATCGATAATGATCCTTGGTGAAAGCGGAACAGGCAAGGAACTTGTCGCCCAGGCTCTCCATGTGGGAAGCAGCAGAAGGGACGCCCCGTTTATCAGCATAAATTGCGCATCAATCCCTGAAAATCTTCTCGAAAGCGAGCTCTTCGGATATAAAAAAGGCGCTTTTACAGGAGCCTCCGCCGATAAGAAGGGAAAATTCCAGCTCGCTAACGGCGGGACAATATTTCTCGATGAAATCGGAGATATGCCTCTTTATCTCCAGGCAAAGCTTTTAAGGGCGATCCAGGAAAGGGAAATTGAACCTCTTGGAAGCGAGATTAAAATCAAGATCGACATCAGGATAATTTCCGCAACGAATAAAGAGCTCGATAAACTGATAAAAGACGGGAAATTCAGGGAAGACCTTTATTACCGCCTCGATGTCATCGAGGTCAAGGTCCCCCCTCTCCGCAACAGGAAAGACGACATTCCCCTGCTTGTGAATCATTTTATTAAAAAATATTCGTCGCGCGACAGCAAGAACGTTCATGGGATTTCACAGGAATCCCTGAGGCTTCTGCAGTCCTACAACTGGCCCGGCAATATCAGGGAGCTCGAGAACGTAATAGAACGCGCAGTCCTTCTCTGCCAGACCCAGACAATAGAAGTAGCTAATCTTCCTTCTTTCCTGATGGATATCGAAGAGGTTCCGGATATACATATCAGCAAATGGATAGAAGGTTTTGTTAAAAATTCTTCCGGCGACGGGAAACTTTATGAGAGGATCATCGGGCATATTGAAAAGGAATTGATAACAAGATCCCTGATGTTCAACAACCGCAACAAGGTTAAAACCTCGGAATTCCTGGGCATAAACAGGAATACTCTCCGCAGCAAGATGGAAGAGTATAATATTAAAATGTAGGCTTGAAAACTAAGAATTCATCCCTATAAACGAAAGCATCCTCTCTTCCCTGTCCCCGCTGCGGTATGAATAAAAGCGCAAATCGGCGGAGCACATTGTGCATTTTCCGGCCGAGGATATGTTCCCGGCAGGAACCCCTTTTTTAATCAGGTCGGCAGTAATCCGGGCCTCGAGACCGAAATAAAGCCTGCCGTCCCTGTTTTCAAAATTATCATTTCCAAACTCTTTAATCATATCTTTCCCTACTTCATAGCAGCATTTGCGGATATGCGGCCCTAACATCACAAAAATGTCTCCTGCCACTATAAAGAGTTTATTTTTTATCTCATCGATCATTTTTAAATGGATGCCTTTTTTTATTCCCCTCCACCCTGCATGCACAATGCCCGCTATTCCGGCCTGACTGTCCGTGTAAAACAGGGGGACGCAATCGGCGGTCCGGACAGCGAGAAGCAGTCCCGAGTAGGCAGTAAAAAGTCCGTCTCCTTCAATAAAGGGCTCTTCTAAGTATTTCTTTATATTGAAGGGATCGATATAATGGATCCTGTCTGAATGGACCTGGTTAAGCACGACGGGCCCGGCAAAACCCTCCCCGGGGATTAGCGAGAAATCCGTTCCCCTCAGGGTGGTTCCCGATATGATATTTCCGGTAAAAAAGTCAGGATAGGTCAATATGCCGGACATTAAGGTATCTTGAATACAAGCAATGTCATGTCGTCCCACTGCGGCGCGCCGTTCGACCACAGATCGAGTTCCCTGAAAATGATGTTTACGATTGCAGAAGCGTTCAGTGAAGAATATTCCCTGAAAATCCTCTTAAGCCTGTCCAGGCCGAAATCCGTTCCTTTATCATTAACGGCGTCGATAATCCCGTCGGTAAAACAGAAAATTATATCCCCATGTTCAAGCTGGGTTGTCGTCGAGACATAATTTTCAGATTTTGATATGCCTAAAGGTATCCCTTTGCTCGACAGGGATATGAATAGCCCCTCATCAGGTTTGTAAAGGTATTGAAGATTATGGCCCGCATTGGAATATTCAAGAGCCATCCTGTTGAGGTCTATGCACCCGTAAAACATGGTAACAAACATACCTACTCTCGAATCTTCAACGAGAATATCGTTCGAATACTCAAGCAGCCTGTGCGGCTCCTTTGTATGAAAGGCATATGCTTTCACCACGCTCCTCGATACCGCCATGTAAAGGGAGGCGGGAAGCCCCTTGCCTGAAACGTCTCCGATTACGAAGCCGATCCTGTTGGGAGTCAGATTGTAAATATCGTAAAAATCACCGCCGACGATCTCTGCAGTCAGCATCTTTGCAAAAACCGATACGGTTTTAAACGAATTGAAATCGCTTATCAAAAGTGCATTCTGGAGGGTCTTCATGATTTCGATTTCTTTCTTTATTTTTTCATGTTCGAGCTGCTTGATGTAACTGAGCATGCTTTCATAGGTATACCCGACCTGGTTTGCTATTGTTCTTAAGGTTTTAATCATTTCTGGCGTATACCGGGCCCATTTCTTCGGTTCGGAAATGTTAATCACGCCGACGCATATATTCTTTATTTTGATGGGGCAGCTTATAAAGCTTGTGTTTTTATATCTGAACCTTTTATTTCTGCCGAGCCCTGTCTTTTCAATATCGTTTGAATAAAATGTTTTACCCTGCTTGATTGCCCTGCTTGAAATTTTATCTATATCAAGGCTGTGTTCCATCTTATCAACTACGTCCTCAGGCATTCCAATTGCGCTCTCTATATAAAGGTTTCCTGTTTTTTCATTGATGAACATTATCGAAACGCGGTGTGAATTAAAGATTTTCGAAAGAAGTTCAACTATCTTTGCAAAAAGGACTTTCCTGTCATATGTAAGATTGGTGAGATTTGAAATCTGGTATAGATATTCCAGCTCCTTGGACCTCATCTGTGCGGCTTTATAAAGAAGGGCATTGGCGATCGCGGTTGCCGCCTGTTCGGCAAACTGCTTCAAAAGTATCACATCGTCATCCGTGAAAACCTTTCGGGCCGGATTTATGACTTCTATCACCCCTATCGCATTATCATTATGGATGAGCGGCATTGCAAGGAGGCTTTTCGTTTTGAGATTGGTCTTCTGGTCCACCTCTTTATAAAACCTGTCGTCATTTTCAGCATCGTATACAATAACATGTTCTTTTTTCTGGGCGGCATATCCGGCAATACCCTTGCCCTTTGGAACAATAACATTGCTCAGGGCGTCGGCATTTTCACCGAAAGCGACTTCAAAAAACAGGTTGCCTGTTTCAGGATCGACAAGAAGGATGGAAGCCCCCTCGGCTTTCAGAAGCTCTCCGGCATAATGTGAAATATCGTTAAGAATGCTTCTAACATCTTCTATGGAATTTATCTTTCTATTAATATCAAGGACTGCCTGCAAGTCGTCTATTTTCAAAGCCATATTTCTCTCCTCTCCGTTTAAAGCGCCGCTGAAAATATTTCATGTATTTCGCTTCGTCCGGCGGGCCTGGGAGAATAAGATAAAAAGTCATATTCCGAGGCGGTCTGGGACGCTTTGTTTATCATTTCCTGATCGATTTTATATTCCATAAGACGCTGGGGTATATGAAGATCCATCATCAGTCTCCTGATAGATTCTATCGCCATAATAGCGGCTTCGATAACCGTGATATCGGCCACCTTTTCTCCCAGGGCCATCGCTATCTGTATAAACTTGTTAGCGGCAGCTGTAAGATTGAATTCCATAACATGGGGAAGGATCACACCCGATCCTATCTGCTGAGAAGTGCTTGATGAAGCTGAAAGGCCCATTGCGCAAGCCGCCGACAGGCCGGGAGATGACCCGTAAACTGCCATCGACGCTAACAGTGTACCTATGGAAAGGTTTCCCTTGATCTTTGTATTTGCCGGCTCCAGCGCAAGCCTCTTTAGATTAACGCTGAGATATTCTATTGCCTTAAGGCTCAGGGAATCGGAAATAGGATTCGACTTTTTTGAAATATATGCATCGAAAGAATATGATATGCCCTCAAGGCTCGAGTATATTAAATCGTTGAGCGGGACATCCTCGGTTATAAGAGGATCAATAATCAGTGCTTCGGCATAAGAAGCTTTATCCGAATACGGCTTGCGTACGCTGTCGGTTTCATCGATCACATAGGTTATAGGGATAATGCCCCAGGTAACAACCTGGATGGCAGGCACTTCTATATAACGGACCTTTTTAACATTCACCCTTGAACCCTTCTGATCCGTTTTCGATACTTCCTGAGTGCTGAACTGGGCTATGCATTTGGCTACGGAAAGCACGTTTTCTCCGCCTACTCCGATAACGACATCGGTACGGCTGGATTTAGCTATATTGACGCCTTCAAATAAGTCTTTTGTATTCGCAAATGATGGAATTTCATAAATTATTATATCGTAGGCATAACCTTCTATAAGCCTCTTTATCCTCTGGGTTACCCCGGTTTCGGAATATTTTTTTTCACAGACCATAACAACTTTTTCATTATTGGGGCATGCTATTTCTGATAATTTCTGCAGACTGTCCGCGCCGCAGATAATATTCGTAGGAATCTGGAATTCAATTGAAGCCATTAAGAAACTCCCTTCTCAATACAGTATTTTATCATAGAACAGAGGCTTAGCACAAGTACTAATATCTGATTATCGGTAGGGCGGTTCCAAAAACTGGATTTTTGAAAACAAACTTAGTAATAAATCTAATAATTCCGCCCAATGGGCACTACCTTGCTGCCCCAGAGGGGCAGTTATTAGAAGTGCCCGGTAGTATTTATTTTATAAATAAGTTAAGCAAATATATAAGACCCGAAAGGCTTACAATACTTAGAAGAAGAGACGCCAGGACGATTTCGCTTGCTAATTTGACATCGCTTTCGAAATGGCTTGCCAGAATCGTGCAGTAAATCGCCGAGGGCATGGCAATCTGGGTCAATGTTACTTTCAAATCAAGTCCTTTTAAGCCTGATAATACGAGAATAGGAAAAGCCGCGAGAGGTATTACAACCAATTTCACTATGCTTATCAGTGAAACGCCAAGTATATTCCTGTTTATTTTTATATCCGAGAGCGTAATGCCAACGAAAAGAAGATTCAGGGTTATTCCGCTGTAGCCTAAGTCCCGAATGCTGCCCGAAATCTGGGCTGGTATAGGTACTTTAAAATAATTCAGGGCCATAGCGGCTGCAAAGGCATAAAAAACAGGTATTTGAAGCATCTTGAAGAAAGATTCTTTAACGGAGCTTTTATCGGAAGCGGCTATAATAACTCCTGCTGTGTGAGTATAAAATATATAAAAAACCATAGCGAGGGTTCCTGTTAGAAGGCCCTGTATTCCGAAGGCGTATTGTGTGACGGGAAGTCCGAAATTCCCTGAATTTGTCAGGATCAGCGATAGCAGGAGCACCGTCTTAAAACTCTTTTCAAAACGAAAGATCAGATCCAATATCTCGACTGCCGCAATTGTTAACAAGATAATTAATGAAATGACAATGAAAATATTAAGGGTAGTCCCTGAAAAAAAATCCCTGTATCCGTAAATCGAGGAAAATACCAGAGCCGGCGTCAGGAGGTACAGGGATATTATTGAAAAAGATTTCCTGTTTATCGGAAAGAGCCTGCCTATGAGAAAACCGGCGGCAAAAATCAGGACAACAGGCAGAAGAACCTGATAAAAAACCTCAAACATCCGCTACAGTCTCTTCAATTTATTTTTGTAGTATTTCAAAACATTCGGCTCCCTTTTCACTTCTCCGCCGATTCTTATATCCGGGCAGATAAGACCTTCATCCCTTTTTATTTCGAGAAGTTTTGCCAGTTCGGAGGCAAGCTTCCTGGGATGCACAGGATTTATATAAATCTCGGTGTTTCCTTCGAATCCTGCCGGAGTATGTATTCGCAGTTTGATACATATGCGCCATGGCATGCTGTAAACAGAGTCGAAGGGAGAATAATACCACTCCTCATTGCATGTTGTCTGGCTTGTCGTAACGCAATGGACCGCATGCACAAGATCGCTCATTCCCTTTATCTCTTCCCTTGTCTGCTCGAAAGGCCTGCTGGTTTCGCTTTTTGAATAAACCACCACTGTCGGAAAACGGTGGCCTATCTCCGTTACGGCAATAGCATAATCATTTTCTGCAAGTATCATTGAGTGATAAATCCCGAAATTAATTGAAAATTCATTATAGAGGTTCTGATTCCTGTTCAGCTCGGCCATTTCTCTTTCCATCTGGACACCCCATTCGTCGAGTCCTACGAGCTGCTTGTGAAGATGGTCGAATGAAGCCCCGGCGGGTCTGAGCCAGTTCTGGAACACGATTATATACCTGATAAAATGATTTTGATCGAAAAGATCTTTTACGCTTTCAGCCGTAAAAAGAATATACTGGAAATGTTCTTCGACTGTCATCTCTCCCGATGAGCACAGCTCATGGGTAAATTTCGCTCCTTCACGGTAATGGCGCTTCCCGATTATAAGGTCATGAGAGCCGCCGAAGAACGGATTCAATTTTTCAATCTTTTCATCCTCAGGCATCGAAGAAAAATCGGCTCCCATCCTGTTTAATTTTATTTCGAGCATCTTCATCGCATGATTATAGCCCTTAGGGCTGCTCAGATATTTTTCTTTCCAGTCCCTGTTCGTTTTATTCATTTTATAATGATAATTCTTGGCCCAGTAATCATATGTCACAATTTCAAAGAGATTGCCGACAAGCCTGAAATCCGCAGAACATCCTCCAGGTTTTTCAGACTCTACCCGGTAGTATTTTCTCCATTTTCCATCAGCTTCCCTGACGACCCTTGCCTTTTCAGGCGTGCATAACTCGTACTTTGAACAGCAGAAATCACAGTAATTTTCAGGTATTGAAACCCTCAGAGGGACAGGGTTCCTGGGAACGGCATTCAGGATCGGCCCTCTTTTCCTTTCTTCAACGCACCATACTTCCGTACCGTTATACGGATTTATCTGCTTTATTGTTCCATCGGGCATTCTCTGGTAATATTTATCAAAATACGGCATCTCAGAGTCCTTTTATCATAATAGTCGGCAGGCGGAAGTTCGTCTCCCGCCTAATACTCGATTGAGAAGCATCAATGTAAAGAAAAAGAGCAGGGATATTTTCACAGGGAAACACAGAGAAGAGGAGAGTACATTAAATTCGTTCCTCGTTACCTACGGTTTGTAGATCCCTATTCCTTCGAAGGCCTTGCCGTCCGCGCGGAAGAAGCGCGTGAAGAATTCGTAGTATTCGAGCCTTATAACCTGTATGAAGACTATGAATCCTTCGAAACCAATAATAAAGAGATTCCATAGGAGAAGCACGATCCATTGAACGGCCGGTTCTTTTGAGGAATAAGCAAAAATAAAACCCACGCTCATCAGGGCGATATGGTTCAGCGCAAAGGCGCCTACCCTGATATAAGAAATGGTGTTGCTGAGGAAACCCATCATGGATTCATACATTTCAATTAAACCCAATCCGATGCTAGGTTTTTCATCATCCGCCCCCTTGCCATGATGGCCGAAAAACCATCTTTCAAGGTTCTTTTCCAGTGCGATGAGAATGGCGCAGGCGCCTGTTATTATAAACACATAATTCGGGTAATGAATTCCTCTAATAGCGCACAAAGCCACAAATATCAGAGAACCGTAAAATCCTAGTCCTGCGGCACCGTTTGTCGAAAAGAGAAGCCGGCCGTAATTTCTTTCCATTATGCTGTTTATAATGTTAAGCAGCATGGCGCATAAAATCACCAAAGAGCCGTAACCCACTGAAATCATTAGAATATCGTTTATATGTTCCATGGGATTTATCCAGACAGGTTTCAAAACATTTTCAAAACCGAATATAGCCCCGTACATAACGCCGAAAAACGACGCGGAAAGCCCGGCATAGATCAATATCGCCCCGAACGCCCTGAACGATTTGAGCTTCTTTACCAAAAACACGAGAATGCCGAGAAGCACGATGACCAGGCCCTGGCCGGCGTCCCCGAACATGGCGCCATACATGAGGATAAAAGTCACCGCCATTATGGGGGTGGGATCGATTTCCCTGTAATTCGGAGTACCGAAAGTCGATGTCAGCATTTCAAAAGGTTTTATAAAGAACGGATTATTGAACTTTGTAGGAGGCATCATGCCCTCTTCATCCATGACTTTAGATGCGCTCTGCTCTAAAAATACGCATCTATTCCCGGAAACCTGCTCCATTTTCTTTTCTAATTTATGAACAATCTTCGAAGGCACCCATCCTGAAAAAACGCAGACTTTATCTGAATAAACCATTTCACCCTTCAGGCGCTCCATCGCAATATAATACTGGGCGCTGTTTTTAAGAGTCTTCAGCAGGGTCCTGTAGTCAAGAACACTTTTTTTAAACTGTTTTTCCTGCCATAATTCCTCATCATAAGCCGCCGATAATTCGAACGCGTAATGCACAAGTGCCGACTTGCCGGCTTCGACAGTCGACCTGGGAATCCCGTAGTCCTTGAAGTAAACGCTTTTCAGGATCTGTAAGACCTTGTCTTTTATCGAAGCGGGAGCCATATAAAACACGATAACTACGTCGCCTACCGTGTCGATTTTTTCTACAATTGAAGGAAGAGTCTGCATTGCGCTTTCAAATCCTTCGTAGCCGGTCATGGGGATGCTTCCGAATCCGATATCGAAAAACCTTAGATTTTCGGCCCTTGCCCAGTCTATATCCTGCTCTGAAAAGTAATTGATTTTCTTGATCCTGATTTTAGCGTCTTTCTGGTCGTTCCGGAGCCTTTCAAGGTCGCTGTTATGAAAATTCAATTCTGTTTCTATAGACTTTACATTTATTTCAAGGGTTTCGACATCAGTCATCCCGGATTCCGTGATCTCCTCGTTTTTCCACAATCCGATGTTTTCCATTATGCTTTCGAAGGTTGTCATGAGATAATTGATTCTTTTATCGAGATCTGTAAAACGCGCAACGCCTGCATCGGTGGCATTCTTTGAAAGCATCAGGCTTTTCGCTTTTTCACCGTTTATTTCAATAGACTGGAAATCTCCGAATTTGACAATTTCCCTGGATACTTCATCGGCCAGCTTCTTCACGATCAGCATGTCGATTTTCTTCATTCTCTGCGCTATAAACATCGGTTAATCCTTAATAATAAATCAGCAGATCCATAACCCTAGCGGGATCAATATCAAGTTTTTTTGCTTCTAAAACAGTAATAAGATTTTTCACATGTATTATATTCAAAACGAAAAATCCGAGAAAAACACCGAGGCTGAACGGGTATCCCGAAAGACAGGACTTCCCCTTGATCAGAAGCTGATAATGCATCTCCCTTTCAAGATCGAAATGATCCGGGTTTCTAATCTCGAGGAAACCGGATTTTTTTAAATTCTCGATATAATCCTCTTTGGTTTCCGAGTCTAGAAGGGCCTGGTACTGCGCCTTGTTGAAGATCACCTGTATATTCGGGACTATTGCTATTATTTCCTCATTAGACATCGAATAATTGAATTTGGCTCTGTAAATCCATAACAGCCGGTTTACATTCATGTAATAATAAAATATATTTTTAACCTGCTGCTTCTCATCAGGCCCTAATTTTGAAACCTTCTTTTTGATGTTATTTGCATAGTAATTATCGAGGTTCATTTCAAAATAAAATGTTGTGTTTTCGCTCTCTATCCTCGGTATTGCGTCCGTTGCCAGTCTGTAATATTCAGTGCCGCTGAGCAGTTCATGGAATTCTTCGAGGGTTTTGATATCCTTTACAAATTCCATCTGGATACGGCTCATTTTTTTTAGTTTATACAGGAAATTAACGGGCCTCTTATTCAGCAGAGCCCTTGTTACTAATTTCAGGTTCTCAATCTCGAGCATTTTACCCAGGTAGTTTACAAAATCTTTGGTGTAACCCATGAGATAACGGCTTATACTCTCGATAAAATAATAGCCTTCCTGCTTGAGCTGGCCTTCGAGCTGAACATTATCTTCGGTATTCAAACTTATCTTTTTCGACAGCGATTTTAGATACTGCTTATAATCGGCTAAATTCATCGAAAGCATCTCGGAGCATTTATCCTTAGTCAGCACTAATGTTCCGGCCCAGCTTTTAACCTTCGGATAAACCGAGGCGTATTCTTCACCAAACATAATTATCCTCTTTTGTCTTAACCGATTATCGAATTAATAATCCTGGAGAAAATTGCAGGCTTCTTGGCATTCAGCTTTTCTGTTTTTGCTTTCATATCGCGCTCTATTTCATTATGCAGTTTATCGCTGTAAACCCTTATTTCAATATCGAGGCTATTGGTTTTTTCATTCTTTTCCTTTATAATCTCATCTTCAAGTTCATTGTTCATCCGGCTTATTTTTCCTTCCGCCTGAATATTCAAGTCCTGAATTTTTTCATCAACCGATTTTGCCTTCTTCTGCAGATTTTCCTCGGCGTCGAGCACGGCGGATATTAGTTCCTTCATACATTCTCCCCGATAACAAAAGTGTCGAAAGTCGTATTCAGCAGTATTTTTCTTTCAACTGCCGAAAAAATGTCTTTTAAAAATTCTCCCCCGCATTTTTTTGCCACGCAGACGATCTTATTATCTTCCTTATCGTGCTTTATGTAATCCATAATACAGGAATAGGGGTCGCCTTCGAGAAGAACAGGAGTTACTTCGACTCCTCCCTCGCTGCCGAGCTTTTTTACATGGTTGAGATAATTCTCGGCGTCTTTAGTCATTCCATTTTTGATAATCGTGGTTTCTTCCTTAATGAAAATCTTATATCTTTCCATTTTAAAGAGTAATTCATTGTTGACGACAGAAATTGCGGTTAATTTCATATTAAAGGACCCTGCAAAAGATATGACTTTCGCGATAGCCTTCCTGTTCTCTGCTGAGCCAGTTAAAGGAAAATAAATTCTGCTCATAGTAAACCTCCCCGCCAGTTAAACGGAAGCGTCCTGATTGTTTTTTATCCTCTTGAGCTGGAAAAATGTTTCTCTTTCCCTTTCCTCGAGCGTATCCTGGATAAATTTAATAATTTCCCTGAATTCAGGTATAAAGATATTCTCGAGGGCGTTGACGCGCCTCTGAGTTTTTTTTATCTCGTATGCAAGTTTCCATGCCGAATCTTCAACCTGCGCTACAACAATGATAAGCTTGACAATTTCCTTGACCTGCTTCGACAGCATATCGAAATTTATCGTGGAAGAAGAGAAGGAAATATCGGGTCTTGCTGAAGTTTTTATCTCTTCTTTATATTTTATCGAGGGTATGCTTACACCCATTACTCTTTTTTCATGTATTTCAATTTCCGGCAATTCTTTCTGCGTATCGGAAATGTTTCTTAATTCGAGTTCTCCGATTTCAAGGGAAACAATCTGAAGCAGTTCATAACTTCGGGCAAGAAGATTATTGATGCTTTCCCTCACTTCCTTGATTTTCGAGACAATATCGACAAGCTGCATGACAAGAATTTCCCGCTTTTCTTCAAGCAGTGCATGGCCGTCTATCGAAAACCCCAGCTGCGATTTAAAATCCAGGAGGTTTGTTTTAGTAGGTGCTACTTCGGAAATATTCATATAATTATCCTACTTTTCTTCCTCTGTATAATACATCTTGATTTCTTCCTCGCGCAGGCCTGTCAGTTCTGTCTTAGGCAGAAGAGACAGCATTTTCCAGCCGAGGGCCAGGCTTTGTTCAAGAGATCTGTCTTCGTTGAATCCCTGCCCTATAAATTCATGCTCGAACCTGTTTCCGAATTTGAGGTAGCTCTGCTCAATTGCGCCGAGTTCCTCTTCACCTACGATCGACGCTATGGACCTTACCTCTTTAACCCTGGCGTAGCTTGCGTAAAGCTGCATGAAAAGGTGGGGATGATCATCCCTGGTATAACCTTTGCCGATACTATCCTTCATAAGCCTTGAAAGAGAAGGAAGAATATCGACGGGAGGATATATTCCCTTTCCGTTAAGATCTCTTCCTAAAACTATCTGCCCCTCTGTAATATAGCCGGTCAGATCGGGCACCGGGTGCGTTATATCGTCGTTAGGCATCGTGAGGATCGGCACCTGCGTAATACTGCCCTTTTTATTCTGGACCCTTCCGGCCCTTTCATAAATAGTTGACAGGTCGCTGTACATATATCCAGGAAAACCTTTCCTGGCTGGAACTTCACCCCTTGCATTCGCGATCTCCCTGAGAGCTTCGCAATAACTGGTCATATCTGTCAGGATGACGAGAACGTGCATGTCCTTTTCGTAAGCCAGGTATTCGGCTGCCGTCAGGGCAACTCTGGGGGTAATGATCCTTTCTATAGGCGGATCGTCTGCTAAATTTAAAAACATTGCAACGTTTTTCAAGGCTCCCGTTTCTTCAAAATTGCTTCTGAAGAAAAAAGCGTCATCATGTTTGATACCCATTGCGGCGAAAATAACCGCAAAATTTCCGGACTGTTCACCGGGAAGTTTTGCCTGAGCGGCTATCTGGGCGGCTAACTCATTATGGGGAAGACCTGCCGCAGAAAATATAGGCAGTTTTTGACCCCGGACGAGGGTATTCATAAGATCTATTGTCGTTATACCTGATTCTATATATTCGCGGGGGTATGCTCTGACAACAGGGTTGAGAGGTTCCCCGTTCGCATTTTTAATCACATCGGGAATAATTTCTGCAAGCCCGTCTATCTGCTTGCCCATGCCGTTAAATACCCTTCCGAGTATTTTATCCGACAGACCTATTTCAAAAGGCTTGCCCTTGAAGGACACCCTTACATTCCGAGGATTTATACCGCTGGAACCCTCGAATATCTGTATTAAAACGGCATCGTCCGATGACTCCAGGACTTTGCCGTTTCTCACGGAGCCGTCCGGAAGCTTCATTTCGACCATTTCGTCATAACCGATGCCCTTGATGCCTTCAACTATTGCCAGAGGCCCTTTTAAGCCGGCAATTCCAACATATTCTTTTCTCATTTCCACGGCCATTTTAAACTCCAATGAACTTAATGAGGCTATTAGTCTTTATACTCTTCCTTCAATACATCGAATTCCTTATGCATTATCTTTTCTATATCGTCGATATCGCTTAGCTTGTTGTTAGGAACAGTGAGCTTGATACGGATCATATCCGGTATGCACTTCATTTCCCTTATAGTCAGGATCGGCGCCCCGAGCTTGATGATCTCCTCAGCCCTTTCAAGGAATTTAAGAAAGATCCTCAATATTTTCAACTGTTTTTCGGGTGTTGAATAAGTATCTATTTCATCGAAAGCTCCCTGCTGGAGGAAGCCGAGTTTGATAAGCCTTGCGACCTCAAGGTAAAGCCTTTCGCTGTCGGGCAGCGCATCCGGGCCTATCAATTTAACTATCCTCTGCAGCTGGTCCTCTTTTTGAAGGATTTCGAAAGTTTTAATCCTGACTTCACGGTAATCTGTGGCGACATGCTCATCCCACCATGGGCGGACGTCATCGACATACTGGCTGTAGCTTCTCATCCAGTTTATAGCCGGATAGTGGCGGCTGCTCGCGAGGTTTTTATCGAGCTCCCAGAAACATCTCACAAATCTCTTTGTATTCTGCGTCACAGGCTCCGAGAAATCACCTCCCGGAGGAGAAACCGCGCCTATAACGCTGATTGAGCCGAAAGATCCGGATTTGGTTTTGACATATCCCGCCCTCTCGTAAAACGCGGCAAGCCTCGAGCCGAGGTATGCGGGAAATCCTTCTTCGGCCGGCATTTCTTCGAGTCTTCCGGAAAGTTCCCTGAGGGCTTCCGCCCAGCGGGAAGTCGAATCAGCCATGATAGCGACATCGTAACCCATATCCCTGTAATACTCGCCCAGTGTAATACCTGTATAAATGGATGCTTCCCTGGCTGTTACAGGCATATTGGATGTATTAGCAATAAGAATAGTCCTTTCCATCAAGGGTTTGCCGGTTCTCGGGTCTATAAGCTTCGGGAAGTCTTCGAGCACTTCCGTCATCTCGTTTCCCCTTTCACCGCATCCGATATAGACAATAACCTGGGCGTCGGCCCATTTAGCAAGCTGGTGCTGGGTTATGGTCTTCCCGGTACCGAAACCTCCCGGTATTCCTGCCGTACCCCCCTTTGTTATAGGGAAAAACATGTCGACGATCCTCTGCCCCGTTATGAGAGGTATAACGGGTTTCGACCTGTCTACTACGGGCCTCGGAACTTTTACCGGCCACCTGTGGTAAAGCTTTATTTCAACTTCTTCATCTTCATCAGTCTTTAAAACGGCTATCACATCGTTAAGAGAATATTCCCCCTCGGGAACCATTTTGACAAGAACACCCGGTTTAACGTCAGGCCTGATAAGTATCCTGTGTTCGATAACGCTCGTTTCCTGGACGGTTCCGATTATTGCTCCCCCGGCCAGCCTTGCGCCTTCTGCAACCCTGGGCTGGAAATGCCACTTTTTCTCCCTGTCGAGGGAAGGGACATTTATACCCCTGCCGATATAAATCCCGGATCTTTTTTCAATTTCCTCAAGCGGTCTCTGTATGCCGTCGAAAATATTTCCGATAATCCCCGGCCCTAGGTCTACTGACAGAGGAAGACCTGTGCTGTATACCGGATCTCCCGGCTTGATATCGCTGGTATCCTCATAAACCTGGATAATCGCTATATCACCGCGTATGCTGAGCACTTCCGCTATAAGATGATAATCCGATACTTCGACAAGCTCCATCATCTGCAGCATATCGGTTAGCTTTGCATGAATAATGGGACCGTTGATTTTTAAAATTACACCCGCTTTTTTACTATCCATAATATTCCTCTAAACAATTCTTCGGGACTAAATTTCTCTGATAATTCCTATAGGGGTCTGCTCGGAACTCTGCCCAAGCGGGTTATCCCTCAGGACCGATAAAAGCCAGTATTTGTCGAGCGACCTGTCGGATCTTCCGAGGATTTTACCGCCGAGGTCGTTAAGATCGGCTATAACAGTACGTTCTTTTATCGCACCTGCAATTTCGCTTGCAACAGAATCCGGCCTGGCAGGGCCAAGCACTACATATGTATTATAGGGCGGAAGCGTATTGGGCGTCGGACCGTCAATCGAAGACGCTTTATAACCGGCTACCCTGTAGAAATCACCCTTTCTTCCGAGAAGCTTGCCTGCAAAACCGATAGCGGCAGCTATTAGAATCCTTATTACACCGCATTCTTTTAAAGCCATTTCCATCGTTTCCGGTATTCCAAGCCCTATTCCATTGGGCGTTTTCGTAACATGCCCTGATAAAAACACGGCAAGCCAGCCCGGTTTAATGTCTTTCACGGGAAAAGCCCTTCCCTGGGTTATTGCCACGGCTTTTTCACTAATAAAAACAATGTCATTTTCTTTAAGTTCAGGAAGCGCATATTTTTTTACAACGTCTACAATCCTGTCATCCCTTGTAATCACATGGGTTTTAACAGGTATCCTCAGAAACTTTTTACCCCCGACGTCTATTTCAGGGTTTTTAACTTTCATTCAAACGTCCTTAATCAGGCCAATTCTTCGGAAATCATTTTCAGGAATGCAGGCCTCTGTTTCTCGAAAATATTTTCTATCGAATTATCGACATAACTTCCGCCGGAAGAGCAAATTACTCCCCCGGACATCTTCGCGCTGCCGGCAAGGATGAGATCGCCCTGCTTAAAATCTTTAGCTATTTCATTGAAAAGCGCCGCGTCATCCTTCGATAGCGAAACTTCCACGGGCAAAGTGCCTATCAAAGCTACAGATGCACTGACTAACTTTTTCAGAAAAGAAAGGTAGTTTTCCCTGTTTTTATTTATCTCTTTAATCAATTCCTTGAACGATTCATCAAGAACATTGTCAATGAGATTCACCTCGAGCTTCTGCCTCTCCCTGTATGCGTCGAGTTCGGCTTTTGCAGTCAGTTTGATTCGCCTGCGCTTGATATCTGCGGCCAGTTCATCTTTTTTTTCTTCTCTTTTCCTCTCGATTTCCTCGGCAGCCTGGAGCATTTTATTTTCAGATTCTATTTTAGCGGAACTGAACGTAAAACTATTCAGCTCTTCCGATTCCCGGCTGATATCGTCTAATATTTCCTTAAGACCCATAGGACACCTTCTATATCCTTATTCCGACAGCTTCCCTTATGAATTCCGCGAGGTTCTTGGCGCCCTCGATATGGCCTTTCGAATCCGGAATATCGATGATCAGGGGAAGTTCCTTAGAGAAGCGCATTGTGTTCAGGATATCCATGGACCACCGCGCCACTCTTTCAGTCACAACTATTAACCCGTAGTTTTTTAATTTCCTGATTTTCTTGATTTCATTAATAGCGGATTCCTGATCCTCAATTATCCTGGTTTCTACACCTGCAAGGCCGAACAAAAGAGATGTTTCCTTATCGCCAAGAACGATCAATTTCATCTGTTATTCCTGTTGAAAATACTTACTCAAAATACCGGTAATAGGTTTATACTCTCCCGAGAATGAGAATAGCCATAACGATGCCGTAAATGGCGATTCCTTCGGCAAGACCTACAAAGACTATAGCGCTTCCGAACATTTTAGGATTCTCCGATATTGCGCCGATTGCAGCAGCTCCTGACATGCCTACCGCGATACCTGCCCCAAGAGCGCCCAGGCCGAATGCAAGCGCCGCAGCGACGAGACCGAGGCCAAGCTGGCTCTGGGCCGGAGATTTTACTTCAGCGGCAGGAGCGCTCTGGCCTGAGGTCTGAGCAGCCTGCGCATGCACTTTCGTCACAGTCATGGAGAGAAGCCCGACGCTGAGTATCAGGATTGAAAACAGGCCGGTAATCCCGATCGTCTTCACAAATGCGCCTTTGATTTTGCCGCTTATATTTTCTTTTTTGTACCTGAAATAGATCAGGGCTGTGCCGCCCGTCAATAGAGCTAATACCAATATACCGACAAACAACATATTTTCCTCCGCAAAGTAATTTACCGCTAATTATAAAACCATTTTATTTTTATTGCAAAGGAATATTTATATTGATCATCCTGAAAACCACGCAGGAATTTTATTATTCGAGTTTGAATTCAACTGTAAATTTACAGCCCTGCCGCCTTTCGATTTTTAATATTCCCCCGATCTGACCGGTGAGAAGCTTGACAAGCTGGAGACCGAAGCCGGACGAATCGATATCTATCGATTCCGGAATACCAGGCCCGTTATCCCCTATTTCAATAATGACTTTACCGTCTTTCTGAGAAATCGATATATATAACCGGCCGTCTTCCCTGCCTGTAAAGGCGTATTTCATGGAGTTGGTAATAATTTCATTAATGATGATCCCGACATTGAACAGGGTTTTTGTATCGATGTCGAAATCCTCTATATATTTTTCTATCTTTACCTTGCCCGCTCCCGGAAATAAACAGGTTATTTCATCAACTAACTGCGATGCATAGTCCCTGATCGAAATTCTGGAATAATTCTTGGAAATATAGATCTTATCATAAAGTATCATCATGCTGTGAACCCTTGTTTTTGTTTCCATAAGGGCGTTAACAGCTTCTGTGTTTTTTAGCTTGCTGGACTGGAGCGAGAGAAGTGCGAGGATCGTGTTCAAATTGTTTTTTATACGGTGGTTCATTTCCTTGATCAGCAGCTCCTTTTCCTTGAGAAGGGCCTTTATCTTTTCTTCGGAATTCTTGCGTTCCGTGATATCTCTTGTAATGGATAAAATATGAGGAACATTATTTATCATAATTATCCTTGCCGACATCAAGGCGGTTTTCAATGTGCCGTCTTTAGACCTGAAAACTGCCTCCAGATTGTCGACAAGACCTTTTTCTCGCAGCCCTGCAATAAGTTTAAGCCGGTCTTCAGGTTCAGCCCAGATAAGAAGCTCGGTCGATTTAAGCCCTATTACATCCTGCCGCAAATAACCCGTTAATTTGGTGAAGCCCTCGTTTATATCGATATAGGTCCCGTCCATCGAATTGATATTAATTGCATCGGGGCTTGTAATGAAGGCCGCGCGGTACTTCTCTTCGCTCTCTTTCAATAATAGATCCGACCTGTAACGCTGAGTAATATCCGTTATCATTCCGAAGGATCCGCCGAATGAGCCTCCGGGTTTGAAGATGGGGGCAGATGAAATTACAACCACAATTTCAGAACCGTCTTTTCTTAAAAGCCGCCTTTCATAGAAACCTTTTTTATCCATTCTGCGGTCCGACATAACCTGCCGGTGCTTTAACGCTTCTTCGGGCGACGATAATTTAAGAGCGCTCATTCCTATCAATTCATCGAGGGTGTATCCAAGCATTTCGGCTAATTTCCGGTTTCCAGATACTATCACATTGTTTTCATCGAGCGAAATTATTCCTTCGTTTGCCGTTTCAACAATGCGCCTGTTGAAAATCTCGCTTTCTGTGATTTTCCTGTACGCTTCGAACATCTCAAAAGCCATTTCAATAGACGTGCGGATTACAAACTCGCCCGAATTTTTAATGACATAGCCGTATCGTGTTATTCCCTTTACCTTATCCACCATCTCCTTTTCAAAATGCGACGTTAGGAAAACAATGGGAATATTCCTCTTTTCGAGAATAAGCTTGGCCGCGGCGGTCCCGTCGATACCATTCCCGAGGTCAATATCCATAAGAATGAGGTTGATATTTTCATTGTCAATGGTCTGCCGGACTGCGTCCTCGCCTGTAGAAGATATTATTACATTATATCCGAAATCTTTTATCACCATCGATTCGGACATTGCGATGAGAGGTTCGTCTTCTACTAAAAGGATCGTCTTTGATGGATCCAATTTTTTCCCCCCGGTTATCCAGATGAAATTACCAATTCGCCCTCTAAAATTATATCCATGGTGTGAAATTGTCGCAATGTTCTGTTTACATTTTTAGCATTAAGGGTTAAAATTATTACCGGTCCGGCGATAAATCCGGCAAAAGATAACAAATTAAGGATTCGAAAATGATTGACCTGCATACTCATACACTCTGGAGCGACGGCGAACTTATACCCGCAGAACACGTAAGAAGAGCGATAAACGCCGGATACGAGGCTATCGCTCTGACAGATCATGCCGACAGTTCCAATATCGAGGAACTCTGCAGGGAAGGGGTCCAATTCGCCTCTACAATGAACAGGCTTCAGGATGAAATCAAAGTCCTTTCAGGCCTTGAACTGACGCATATACTGCCGGAGGAAATAGCTGAATTGACGAACCTGGCGAGGAGCAAAGGAGTTTCGATTGTCGTTGTTCATGGGGAAACGATAGCCGAACCTGTCCGTTCCGGAACCAACCTGGCAGCTATAAACGCATGCGTGGATATATTAGCACATCCCGGCCTTATCTCTGAAGATGAAGTCAGGCTGGCAGGCGCTAAAGGAGTTTACCTCGAGATCACCGCAAGAAGAGGCCACAGCCTGACAAACGGCCATGTAGCCCGCCTTGCATGTTTATATAAAAGCCCCCTTGTTATCGATACCGATTCCCATTCGCATAACGATTTTATAACAGACCAGACTGCAGGAAAGATACTGATGGGAACCGGCGTCGGCATTGAATTCCTGCCTGGAATTCTCCAGAATTCCCGTGATATAATCAAGAAAGCATTGCACAGATAGCACTGGGAGAAAAAATGGCGTATTCCGATTCATTTTCCTTCAATCTTTTCCCTTATGAGATACCTGCAGATCTCGTTTTTATCACCGAAAAGCTGAAATCCGAAGGTTTTGAGGCTTACCTTGTAGGAGGAGCTGTCAGGGACCTTATCCTCTACGGCGGAACTGCCGCGGCCTCAGAAAATTCATACGGCGGTATGGAATTCGACCTGACGACAAACGCCACGCCCGAACAGGTGATTTCTCTTTTCAGGAAAAACGGGAGGACAAGGGTTTTTACAGTCCCGACAGGCCTTTTACATGGCACCGTATCGATAATAATCTCCAAGGATAATGTAGCTTCAAGCTATGAAATTACAACATACAGGATAGACAGCGTTTACAAGGACGGCCGGCATCCTTCATCGGTCCGCTTTTCGTCTTCTTTGACGGAAGACCTTGCCAGGAGAGACTTTACTATAAACGCGCTCGCATACGATATCCAGGAAAAAATCATCATCGACCCCTTCCAGGGCCTCGGCGACCTGAAAAGGGGCTTGATCAAAACAGTCGGGAATCCCCTCACCCGCTTTATGGAAGACGGATTGCGCCCGGTAAGGGCCTGCCGTTTCGCTGCCCAGCTGAATTTCCATATTGACGAGGCGACAATGGAAGCCATTCCGGCAGTGCTGGAAACCGTAAAGATGGTATCCATGGAAAGGATACATGATGAACTGATAAAGCTTATGCGCTCGGATAAGCCCTCTGACGGAATTGAATACCTGAGGAAAACAGGCCTCCTTGAAATATTCATTCCGGAACTGCTTGAAGGATACCGGCATAGCCAGAATGAATTCCATAAATACGATGTTTATTATCATAACCTCTATACATGCGACGCCGTCAACCCTGAAAAGCCCCAGATAAGATTAGCCGGCCTTTTCCATGATATCGGGAAACCGAGGGCTCAGTATTACGCTTCGACAAACGGGAACGGAAATGTCTTCTATAATCACGAGGTTATAGGCGAAAAAATGACGGAAAAAATACTGAAACGCCTCAAATTCAGCAATAATGACATGAAAAAAATAAAAAAACTCGTTAAACTGCATATGTTTTATTACACGGAAGAATGGAGTGACGGAGCTGTGAGGCGTTTTTTAAAAAAATTGAGGGATGATTCGATAGAATTAGACGAACTTTTCGAATTGCGCAAGGCCGACAGGATCGGCAGCGGGATGAGAACCGGAGACGCCGAAATAATTGAAAAATTCAAGGCAAGGATCCGGAACATCATAAACGAGGACAACGCGCTGAAGGTGACCGATCTCGATATAAACGGCAATGAAATCATGAAAAAGTTTAATATCGGACCCTCGAAAGTTATAGGAGAAATTCTCGAATATATGCTGCAGAAGGTCCTTGATAATCCGGAGTTTAACAAAAAAGATAAATTATACGAAATCGGCGGGGAATTTTTAAAGAACAGGGAGAAATCATTAAAGGAAAAGCTTCCGTCGGAAAATATTTCCGATGAGATGCCGATTTTAATCTGATAAGGACAGGAGAAGATCAATGGCAGGATTTAATAAAGTTCCAGGCAGTCAAAGCCCTCAGAATCTCGATGTTTTGAAGAAAAGGTATACTGAGTTTAAATCCCGTGGACTTAAACTGGACATGTCCCGCGGAAAACCTTGCATGGAGCAGCTCGATCTGTCAACCGGTATGCTGAAAATCACGGATTATATTTCTGAAGACGGGACCGATTGCAGAAATTACGGCATGCCCGACGGCCTTCCTCAGGCAAAAAGGATTTTTGCAGAATTACTAGGCGTTAAAGAAGATGAAATAATACTATGCGGAAACTCGAGCCTCAATATCATGCATGATATTATAGCAAGGGCGCTCCTTCTCGGAGTTGACGGCGGCAGCCGGCCATGGAGCGCCTCGGGGGCGGTCAAGTTTCTCTGCCCGAGCCCCGGTTATGACAGGCATTTTGCAATTTGCGAACTATACGGCATTGAAATGATCCCGGTAGATATGAAAGATGATGGCCCCGATATGGATGCTGTTGAAAGGCTTGCAGCTTCCGATGAAAAAATCAAGGGGATATGGTGCGTCCCGATCTACAGCAACCCTGAGGGCGTCGTATATTCTGATAAAACTGTGACCCGGCTCGCCGGAATGAAAACCGCCGCCGGCGATTTCAGGATATTCTGGGACAACGCCTATGCTTTCCACCACCTTAACCCTGCCGGAAAGCCAGCGGAGCTAAAAAACATTCTCGATCTCTGCAAAATATCAGGAAACCCTGACCGGGCGTATATATTCGGATCCACTTCGAAAATGACTTTTGCAGGGGCCGGAATCGCCATGGTCGCGTCAAGCGCAGCAAACATCAAATACCTGAAAAAGCTCTCCTCTGTTCAGACCATCGGTCCCGATAAGCTCAACGAACTCAGGCATGCGGTTTTTTTCAAAAATGCTTCAGGCGTTTATGAACACATGAAAAAACATGCCGCGATATTGAAGCCTAAATTCGACCTTGTGATTTCTATCCTCGAAAAAGAATTGGGGGGCAAGGGAATTGCTTCCTGGAATAAGCCCGGGGGAGGCTATTTTATCAGCCTCGATGTGCCGGACAATTGCGCCGGAAAGATTGTCGGAATGGCGCAGGAAGCCGGAGTTACATTCACGAAAGCGGGTGCTACATTCCCCTACGGACTTGATCCGAGGGACAGGAATATAAGGATCGCCCCTACCTACCCTCCGTTAGAGGAACTCGCAAAGGCCGTAAATCTTCTATGCATCTGCGTTCAGATCGTTTGCATGGAATCACTTCTTCCTTGAAATGGCTTCCTTCTGCTGTTTTTTGACCTCTGCATCTTTTTTCCTGATATCCTGTTCGAGCTTGTCCTTCCATTTTTCGATCGTTTTTTTCGTTTCCTGAGCCTGAGCCTGTTCATTTAAAATAATATATATGCGGAGAAGAAGGTTTAGAAACTCGACACCCTTGTTCATGTCGGCGACATCCATGGTGGAAAGTTCGTATTTCCCCCTGTATTTCTGAGCCGCATTTTCAATCAGCCTTTTTGCAAGCTGAAACAATTCGTTAATCTCCTGGTAGAAAGGAGTGCCGGGATCATAAATAAGCTGTGCATACACTTTGAAATTTATCAGATTTTTTGTCAGCGCCGCGAGCTTGCCGTACATTTCGACAAAAGTCCATTTCCATTTCGAGGTTTCCCCCTCGCCTAACTGAACGCTGGCAATGCAGTAATCTATTTTCTTGAGCAGGTTTACAACCCTTTTCGGATTTAACAGGGACAGTTTCTCTATAATTTCGGCATTATCGGTAAGCGAGGAATCGATAACATTCCCCACGATGGTTTCCAGCATTTTTATTGCCTGGTAAATGTTTTTCCTTGCGTTTGTCAAATAGAGATCGTTTTTCATATCCATGATCTGAATGCTGTATTCATTCATCTTGTTGAAAATCTGGACGGTTTCGAGGTAATTTATGCTGGCCGCTATTCTCTTGTAAAAAGATTTCGTCTCCTTATCCCTCATGCCTTCTCGCTCGAACTTCTGGGCTTTTTTCAGGATAACGTCGACTTTTTCCTTCAAGTCCTTGACGGTTAAGTTATAGGCTTCTTTTTTTTCCTTTGGAATCTGCTTTAACGCCATTCTTTAATAACCCCTGACTTTTAAATTTATTTTTATTATTATTGTTGCGACCCTCGGGCGATTTAATTATAATTACAAAACACCTAGTTAGCAACATTGCTGGTTATTGGAACCGCCCTTATAATAATCGGTCATTTGATGTTAAATATGAACAGGGGTTTTCCCGTATGAGTGAAAATAAGTTTTTCGACAAGATTCTTGAAAACCTGTCGAGGCTTGACGATGCCAAGATAAAATCTCTCATGGAAGGCCTTGAAAGCGAAAAACGCATCTACAGGGAA